>Ga0137415_10000940_pt1 | contig 28630 bp, 26 predicted proteins | sample CZODoug3_1_1_16f_FD_183082 | JGI IMG/M metagenome (GOLD analysis project Ga0137415, IMG submission 183082) | Vadose zone soil fungal communities from Angelo Coast Range Reserve, California, USA - CZODoug3_1_1_16fungal (Hybrid Assembly) | ecosystem: Environmental > Terrestrial > Soil > Vadose...
ATGCAACAACAGCGTTCTCGAGGGCGTGCTGGGCATCCTGGCCAAGGACCAGAAGAACTCCGACAGCCACGGCTGAGTTGCCGCACAGCTCCACCGCGCTCCACCCCGATGGAGCAGCTCCCACGGCGGTGGGGACGCACCAAACGGTTGAGGACGCCGAACTCTGATTGTGTAGCCGCGCATTTCCTACGGCGCGGACGCGCACGGTCTGCCTACCAGCCGCGGCAGATTGTCTTGGGGAATCGGGTACGGCGTGCACGGGGCGGGCTTCGGATTCCGGAGCCCGCCCTTTTTTCTGCGCACACAATGTCTGCCGGCCCGGATCGCGCGCTTATCCCGGCCGTTGATCGACTGCGCACCGTGACCCCCACGCGCGCCCACGATCGAGTGCGCGGGCGCTGCCGAGGGCGCCGACCTCGGCCGCCCCCTGCCGCGAAGATCACTGAATTGGCCGCCGGTCGGCCAGCCGGTCGGCCCAGATCTCATCGTGCGGATCCGGCGTGGTCACCGCCCGGAGGTGGCGCCGCGGTGCATGCCGAGCTGCTTCATCAGCCCCAACAGGTCGTAGCTGGCGTAGAGGTGGCAGGCCCGGTCGCCCCGGAAGTCGAACACCTCGAGGCCCGCGAACTCGAACGCGGCGCCGGTGCCCTCGATGCCCGGCGGGTCCATTCGGCCGGTGAAATGACCGGTGCCCCGCCAGCTGAACGCCGCGCGGGCCAGCTGGTCGGAGAACATCGGCGGCGCGGTGACCTGCCAGGCCAGGTCGGGGTACGCGGCCAGCACGTACCGGATGTAGGCCGCCGCGGCCGGCTGGCCCCGCACGACCATCCCGGTGTGCCGGGTGGTCGGGCTGTCCAGCACGAAGTCCTCGGTCAACAGGTCGAACACCAGCTCGGGTCGATTGCTGTTCCAGGCGTCGAGCCAGCCCTCGTACCAGCGCACCGCGAACGCCCGGTCCAGCGGGGCGCGGTCGGTCTCGGCGACACGTGCGGTCATCGGTGGTCCTCCTCCGGCATCAAATCTAACTTCGATTAGAATTTAACAGTTGACTGGTTCCGAGGCGAGCACCGGTGCACATCCGGGGCGGAGCCGTACGCGTGCCCGTTCGCGGCGCCCGCCGCAGCGGTGCGCCGGTCCGCCGGTAGGCCCACTCGAAGAGGCGCCCGGCCGCTTTGTCAACGACGAAGTCCTGACCATTGCGCCGGAGCGGCAATGGCACGACCGGTAATACGCGCCGGCGAGTTACCGAATTCTGACGGCGGTGACGGGGCGCGTGGTGAGATCCACCACCGGCGGGAAGGGCGGCTACCGTCGGGGCGTTGCGCATGGCGGATTGCCTATCGGCGGAGTGCCTCGGCGAGACAGGACTGATGATGAAGAGCAGGAAACTCGAGTTCGCCGGCTCCCAGGGCGCGTTGTTGGCCGCCCGACTGGATCTGCCCGAATCCGAGCCGACGGCCTATGCGCTGTTCGCGCACTGCTTCACGTGTAGCAAGGACTCGCTCGCCGCCGCGCGGATCGCCCGGGCGCTGACCGAGTTCGGGATCGCCGTGCTGCGGTTCGACTTCACCGGCCTCGGCGCGTCCGACGGGGACTTCGGCAACACCGACTTCAGCTCGAACATCGCGGACCTGGTGAGCGCGGCGGACCACCTGCGGGCCAACTTCACGGCGCCATCGCTGCTGATCGGGCACTCGCTCGGGGGCGCGGCCGTACTCGCCGCCGCGCACCTCGTGCCCGAGGTCCGCGCGGTGGCCACCATCGCCGCGCCCGCCGACCCCGCGCACGTCGCCCACGTGCTGGCCGAGCACCGGGACGAGATCGAGCGCACCGGGGAGGCCGAGGTCGTGCTCGCCGGCCGGCCCTTCCGGATCCGCAAGCAGTTCCTCGACGACATCGCCGGCCAGCCGCAGGCCGAGCGCATCGCCAAGCTCGGGGCGGCGCTGCTCGTGCTGCACTCGCCGGTCGACGAGGTCGTCGGCGTGGACAACGCCCGGCGCATCTTCGAGACCGCGCGCCACCCGAAGTCCTTCGTCGCCGTCGACGGCGCCGACCACCTGCTCACCAACCGCGCCGACGCCCAGTTCGTGGCCACGGTGCTGGCGAACTGGGCCGCGCGCTACCTCGAAGCCGGGCGCGCGCGGCCGGAGCCCGACGACCGGCCCGTCGAGGGCTTCGTCGTGGTGGCCGAGAACGGCGACGGCCCCTTCGGCCAGACGGTCACCACCGGTACCCACGTGCTCACCGCCGACGAGCCCCGACCGGTCGGCGCCGACACCGGCCCCAGCCCCTACGACCTGCTGCTCGCCTCGCTGGGGGCCTGCACCTCGATGACGGTCCGGATGTACGCCGACCGCAAGGGTTGGCCGCTGGAGCACGTGTCGGTGCAGCTGCGGCACTCCCGGATCCACGCGCGCGACTGCGCCGAGTGCGAGACGCAGACGGGGCTGCTGGACCGGATCGAGCGGGTGATCCGGTTCGACGGCAACCTCGACGCCGACCAGCGCGCGCGGCTGCTGGAGATCGCCGACAAGTGCCCGGTGCACCGCACGCTGCATTCCGAGGTCGTGGTCAGCACCACCGAGTCCACCATGGACGGCGCCGAGGCACCGGGGCTGGCACACTCTGGCCCGTGACGTGGCAGCCGGATCCCGATGCGCTGCGTGGCCGGGTCGCCGTGGTCGCCGGGGCGACCAGGGGCGCCGGCCGTGGCATCGCGGCCGCGTTGGGTGAGGCCGGCGCGACGGTGGTCTGCACCGGGCGCAGCAGCGTGACGGGCACCGGGCGCTCCGACTACGACCGGCCCGAGACGATCGAGGAGACCGCCGAGCTCGTCACCCGGCTGGGCGGCACCGGCATCGCGAGCCAGGTCGACCACCTCGACCCCGGCCAGGTCCGGCGGCTGGCCGAGCGGATCCGCGCCGAGCACGGCCGGATCGACGTGCTGGTCAACGACATCTGGGGGGCCGAGGTGCTCAAGGGCGGGCCGGCCAGCTGGAACACCCCGATCTGGGAGCACGACCTGGACTCCGGCCTGCGGATCCTCCGGCTGGCCATCGACACGCACCTGATCACCTCGCACCACCTGCTGCCGCTACTGGTTGGGCGGCCGGGCGGGCTGCTCGTCGAGGTGACCGACGGCACCAGTGACTACAACGCATCCCGGTACCGCATCTCGGTGTTCTACGACCTGGCCAAGGTCGCGGTAAACCGGCTGGCCTTCTCCCAGGGCCACGAGCTGGCGCCACGCGGCGCGACCGCGGTCGCCATCACGCCCGGCTGGCTGCGCTCGGAGATGATGCTGGACAACTTCGGCGTCGGCGAGGACAACTGGCGCGACGCCCTGGCCGACGGCGAGGACGACGGCAAGGTCGACGGCTACCCGAGCGCGCCGCCGGGCTTCGCGTCCTCGGAGTCCCCGCGCTACGTCGGGCGGGCCGTCGCCGCGCTGGCCGCCGACCCGGACCGGGCGCGGTGGAACCAGCGGTCGGTCACCTCCGCGCAGCTCGCCGGTGAGTACGGGTTCAGCGACGTCGACGGCACTCGACCGGACAGCTGGGCCAACCTCTGACCCCGGCTCAGCCAGGGCCGGTCCCAGCCCGGTCCCGGTCGAGCTCGGCCCTGGCCTCGGCCATCATCTCCGCGATGATCTCGGCGGCCGGGGCGACGGCGCGCACCGCGGCCACCCCCTCCCCGGCCGGGTAGGCCATGGAATCCCAGCTGCCGCCGGTCGGCGGCGTCGGGGGCACCGTGCAGAACTGGGGCATGTCGTACGGCTGGTCGACCGAGTGCGGGAACAGCCGGGTGTGCCCGGTGGACGGCGCAAGGGTGCCCCGACCGCTGCGGTGGGGTGCTCCCGGACGAGCGGTGTCGCCAGCAGGCGATAGGCCTGACCTGGCCATTCGGGGCCGAACGCGGTCGTCGACACGGTGGCGCCGGTGGAGCGCACCAGGCGCTCCTTGTACTCGGGGTGGGCGTAGGCCTCCTCGGAGGCGACCAGCCGGGTGCCGACCCACACGCCGTCGGCACCGGCCCGCAGCGCGGCCGCCACCGCTGTCCCCTCGCTGATCCCGCCGGCGGCGAGCAGCGGCGTGTCGGGGTGGGCGCGGCGCAGCTGGCCGAGCAGCTCGGCCAGCGGGACGGTCGCGCGGGTGTGCCCGCCCGCCTCGCGGCCCTGCGCGACCAGGCCGTGCACGCCGAGCTCCACCGCCGCGTCGGCCAGCTCGACCGAGGACACCTGCATCCACACCCGGGTGCCGGCGACGGCGAGCCGGCGCACCCAGTCGGCGGGCGGCGGGTCGTGGTGGAAGACCACGAGCGAGATACCCGCGTCCAGGCAGACCTGCACGTGCTCCGGCGTGCTGGCCGGCCCGAACCCGAAACCCATGCCGGCGCTGACGAACGGGTGGCGCAGTCTGTACTCGCGCGTCAGCCGGGTCCGCACCGAGGTGTCATCCATGATCGTCTCCTCCGGGGGTGCCGGCGCCGGTCGGCCCGGGGACCGGTTCCGGGTGGTTGGCGCGGTAGAACAGCTCGACAGATGAACCGCACGCTGCGCTGGTTCTGGCCGAAAGCTGAGAGCGTGCTCTACGAGGAGCCGAAGAAGCTGGTCGCCAGGGGCCTGGCCACCGCGAACCGGGAGTACACCGGGCGGCGCGCCGGCACCCGCTACGCGATCACCACAGCCGGCCGGACCGCCCTGCGCGACTGGCTGGACGAACCCGGCTGCGCCATGAGCACCGAGTTCGAGGCGCTGATGCAGGTGGCCTTCGCCGACCATGGCGACCGGACCCAGCTGCTGCGGACGCTGGGCACGATCCGCGCGGACGGGGCGGCGCGACTCGCCGAGGTCCGTGCCCGCGGCGAGGCCTACGTCGAGGTCGGCGGCCCCTTCCCAGACCGGTTGCCGGTCATCGCACTGATCAACAAGTTCCTGTTGGAGCAGGCCGAGCTGCTCGAGCGGTGGGCCGGCTGGGCCGAGTCGGTCGTGACCGAGTGGCCCGGGGTCACGCCGGAGACGGGGGCGACGGTTCCGCCCGAGGCCTTCAGCACGGGCTGGCCACCTCGGGCCGAACCCCCGGTATAGCTGTTGTCCATGGTTCATCGACGCACGTCGGGTGAGGTCTACAGATCAGGAGCAAACCCCTACCCACGGAGAGCCGAGAACCAGATGACCAACGAGGGGAACCCGACCCGGCCGGGCGCGGTGGCGGCGGAGCTCGCCGAGCAGGGCGTCGTCGGGATCACGATCGTCTGGGCCGACAACAACGGCATCCCGAGGTCACGGACGGTCCCCGTGCGGGGGTTCGAGTCCGCCGCCGAACGGGGCGTCGGCATCACGCCACTGTTCGCCGTGTTCGACTCCCACGATGCCATCACCTTCGGCCACGACCCGCTGAGCACGCCGTCCGGCGACATCCGGCTCGTGCCGGAGGCCGACCGGCTGGTCCGGCTGGCCGGCCAGCCCGGCTTTGCCTGGGCGCCGGGCCGGCAGGTCGCGGCCGACGGGTCGCCATGGCCGTACGACCAGCGCGGCGTCCTGGAACGCCAGGTCGCCAGGGCCGAGGCGATGGGCATCAGCTGCTTGGCCGGCTACGAGCTGGAGTTCCAGCTGAGCTGGGACGACGACAACAGCGACGAGCCTCGGTTCGTGCACGAGGGCCCCTCCTACGGGCCGGCGCGGACCCTGGCCGTCGACGAGTTCGCCGAACAGCTGCTCGGCGACCTCGAGGCGAACGGCGTGCGGGTCCACCAGTTCCACGGCGAGTACGGACCCGGCCAGTACGAGCTCAGCATCGCGGCGGCCGACCCGGTCACCGCCGCCGATCTCCAGCTGCTCGCCCGGCAGACCATCCACGCCGCCGCGCGCGCCCACGGACTGAGGGCGAGTTTCGCCCCGCTGCTGGAACAGGGCCACGTGGGCAACGGCTGGCACCTGCACACCTCGGTCTCCCGAGGCGGGGCGAACCTGCTGTCCGGCGGACCCGGCCGAGCGGGCATGACCGCCGACGGCGGCGCGTACCTGGCCGGTCTGCTGCGCGACCTGCCGGCGATCGTGGCGGTCAGCGCGCCCAGCCTCTGCTCACTGCAGCGCCTGCGGCCCGGCTACTGGTCGGGCGCCTACACGTTCTGGGGTGTGGAGAACCGCGAAGCCGCGCTGCGCCTGGTGCCCAGTACCCCGCTGCTCGGGGCGAACCACGCCAACATCGAGCTCAAGCCCTCGGACGCCTCCGCCAACCCGTACCTGGCGCTGGCCGCCGTGCTGGCCGCCGGCCTCTCCGGCATCGAGGACGGCCTCGAACCGCCAGCGCCGGTGCAGCAGGACCCGGGCACCTGGACCGAGGAGCGGCGGGCCGCGCACGGCATCCACCTGCTGCCCCGGACCGTGGACGAACAGCTCGACGCGCTGCTGGACAACAAGCGGATCCGGCTCGCGCTCGGCGAAGAGCTGGTCGACGTGTTCCGGGCCGTGCGCCGGTCCGACGCATCCCGGGCGGCCGACCGGGACATCGCCGAGGTGATCAAGACCTACCGCTGGCTGTACTAGGGGGCGCTTCGGGGGCCGCCGACCCGCCCGATGAATACTGGGTGGGTGGGTGACCGACTGTCGACGGAGCTGGTCATCGACGGGCACCTCGTGGTCGTGCAGATCAGGAAGTCGCGGCGGGCGCGGACCATGCGGCTCACCGTCGGCCCGGGCCGCCCGCCCGAGGTCGTGGTGCCCGCCCGGGTCCGGCAGCGCACGGTCGACGAGTTCATCGTGGCGAAGCAGCGCTGGCTCGGGGACAAGCTGGCGGAGCTGCGCGCGGCGGCCGACCGCCCTCGCGAGCTGTTCCTGGACCGGCCCGGCACGATCTGGCTCGCCGGTGCGCCGGTCCCGGTCAGCCACGACCCGGCGGGGCGCGCGGTCGCCGCGCTGCGCGACGGGCGGCTCGTCGTGGGCGGCCCGCCCGAGGCCGCCGGGGCCGCGATCGAGCGCTGGTACCGCCGGGAGTCCCGCCGGGTGCTGCTGGCGGCGGCGGAGCTGCAGGCGGGCCGGATCGGGGTCCGGCTCGCCGCGGTCGGGGTGCGCGACCCGCGTACCCGGTGGGGTTCCTGCTCGGCCAACGGCCGCCTGTCGTTCTCCTGGCGCCTGCTGATGGCGCCGGCGGACGTGCTGGACTACGTCGTGGTGCACGAGCTGTGCCACCTGCGCGAGTTCAACCACTCGCGGGCGTTCTGGCGGCTGGTCGAGGCGGCGCGACCGCAGTGGCGGCAGTCGCGGGACTGGCTGCGCCGGCACGGCCACGAACTACACGAGTACCGGCCGGCGAGCGCGGTGGAACCGGGCGCTGAGCCGGCCACGCGCTGAGCCGCCCGAGCGCTGAACGGGCCGAGCGCTGAGCTCCGGGCCGGGCGCACACCCTCCGGGGTTCCCGCGCACCTTCCGGGGTTCCCGCGCACCTTCCGCGCCCACCTCGCGCACCTTCCGGGGTTCCCGCGCATGTTGTGAGGTGCGCGAGAACCACGCAGGGTGCGCGAACCCGGGGGTTGCCGGCGTGGCGGCGTGGCCGAGATGCCGGCCACGGGCCAGCGCGCCCGGAGTCGAGCGGGATCAGTCCTCCGCGTCCCGCAGGTTCAGCACGATCCGCAGCACGCACTCCACCGCCGACTCGAACGCGCCGCCGCGCAGTTCGCCGCGCACGGCGAGGTTGCGGGAGGCGAACTCGAGCATCCGGTCCGGGCCGAGCCGGCGGACGAGCATCGCGGCCGTCTCCTCCAGTTCGACGCCCGGGTTGTCCAGCCGGGTCAACGCGAACTCGACGATCAACTCCTCGTCCGCCACGAGCGCCGCTCCCCGACCGTCGAACCCTGTTCCTCCCATCATCCTCACCTACCCCCGCACCGACCAGCCCCAAGTCGCCCGACGAGACGGCCGACACTGTTCAGCGCGCGGCGACGGCGGTGCGGTCGTATGGTTCGGCGATGTCGATCTCGGCGCGGAACAGGCTCTCGATCGGCAGCGGGGCCATCAGCGGGATCAGGAACCACTCCAGGTGGCCGGCCCTGGTCAGCGGGAAGTCGTCCAGGTAGCGGCGGGCCTCGGCCACGCTGTCCAGCTCGAAGACGATGACGACGCCGGGCTCGTCGGCGCGGGCGTAGTTCTCCCGCACGATGCCGGCCTTCCACAGCCGCCAGACGTTCGCCACCTCCTCGTCCAGGTAGGGGGTGATGGTCTGCATGGTGACGCCGGGCCTGAAGCGGTCGTAGGCGATGATGCGCATCGGGTTCCTCCCTCGGGTCACGCCTGGGCCAGGCCGGCTTCGGCGTCCTGCTGAGCTGCGTCCTGCTGAGCTGCGTCCTGCTGACGGGCGTGTTGTTGACGGGCGTAGCGGCGGCGGCCGCGCTCGGCGGCGTCCGGGGCGTCCCACGGCTGGGGCTCGAACGGCGGCGTCTGCCCCCAGCCCCACCTCGGCACCGGGGCGTGTTCGATCACCGGGGCACCCGGCTCGCTGTTGAGCAGCGCGAGCCGGGTGCCCCACTCCAGGTAGGCCACGAACGTCGAGCGGAACCCCGGGTCGGCGGGCAGCCCGACCTCGTCGGCCGTCTCGGCCATCCGGTCCACCCAGCGGCGCCGCTGTTGTTCGGTCAGCCCGAGGTCGCGGTGCTTGGCGAGCATGTGCTCGTAGCCGCCGTGCTCGCGGGTGTAGCTCGCCGGGCCACCGAAGGTCTCGGCCAGCCAGGCAGCGACGTGCTCGGGGTGTCGCCGGTCCATGCCCCGGAACACGGGCTCCAGCACCGGGTCGGGTTCGGCGAGGATCACCTGGTAGAAGCGCTCGGTGAGCCGCCGCAGCGCGTCCAGGCCGCCGGCCCACTCGTACACCGTGGCGGGCTCCCTGACCAGCTCGGGCGGCAGCGGGTCGCGGAAGCCGGCGTACCAGTGCGACCCGTCGCAGAACGGCTTGTTGCCCGAGTGCCCGCACCGGCACAGCGTCTGGCGGGTGCGCCGCTCGTAGGGCCGGCCGTCCGCACCGACCACGTCCACCACCCCGCGCACCCGGTACGGCCCGTCGGGGATGGGCGTGATCGACGGCGGCCCGGTCGGCTCCACCGGCTCCGGGTCGTGCGCCACGGCGTAGGCCAGCGCACCCGACGGGCAGCCGGCCACCACGTCGACGACCTGGTCAGCCGGCGCCCCGTGCGGGTCCACGAACGGCTCGGCGGCCGCCCGGAACACCTGGGGCAGCCGGTCGGTGCACTGGCCGAAATGGGCGCACCGGGTCCGGTCGTCGTAGACCGTCACCTGGCCGTCCGGGTAGGCGGTGCGGCGGTCCGCGATCGTGGCGTGGTCGGCCGACTCGGCGCCACAGAACCCCTTCAGCCCGTGGGTGGCGTCGCAGAACGGCTTGTTCCGGGAGCCACCGCAGCGGCACAGACACCGGCTGCCCTCGCCGTCCGGGACCCGGCCGTCGACGTCGTGGATCGCCACCTCCGCGTCGACGCGGTACGGGCCGTGCTCGGTGACCGTGATCCTCGCGACCATCGTTGCCTCCTCGAAGGTGTGCCCGCGCCAGCGTCAGCCTGCGGGCGGGCCCACCCCCGGATCAACGGCGATCCCGGTACCGATCGTGAAGCGAGCGTGAACGATCGACGCGGCCTCAGAGCCGGCCACGAACCGCGCTAGCGCGCCGCCCGCGCCGGCCCGAACTCCGCGGCGACCTCCAGGAACGCGCGGACGGTGGCCGTCTCGCGGTCCGCCCGCCACCACGGGATCAGGCCGAACGGCGGCGCGTCCCGCACCGGCACCGCCACCACCGTGCGCGGCATGGACACCGTGTCCAGGAAGCCCTCGATCGTCAGCCAGCCGACCTCGCCGCACTCCAGGATCGGGGGCAGCTCGTGGAAGTGTCCCGGCCAGGCCACGTCGGCAACCGCGAGCGGCGCCCCGTTCGGCGCAGTCGGCGGGATCCACCGCTCACGGAACAACGCCGGCCCGTGCCTCGGCATCGCCATCACCGGGTGCTCAACGAGGTCCGCCAGCCCGATCGAGGCCCGGCCCGCCAGCGGGTGGCCCAGTCCCACCAGCAGGGCCCGCCCACAGGTGCTGATCGGAGGGCCACAGCGCAGGCCGACGGCCGGGTCACCATCCGGCTCCGGCCCCGGCCACCAGGTGAACCACACGTCCACCTCACCGTCGCGCAGCGACTCGACGTAGGAGAGCAGGTCGAACCGCAGACGCCGCACCGCGGTGGTCGGGAAGCGCCGCTCGAACTCCTCGACCAGCTCCCCCAGCCTCGGCACGTTCTCCACGGTCACGATGTTGCCGATCCGCAGCAGCTCGCCCAGTCCCCTGGCCCGCCCGGCCGCCGTCGCCAGGCACCGGTCCAGCTCCGCGACTGCCGGGCGCAGCTCGACCAGCAGCGACTCACCCAGCCCGGTCAGCCACACCCGGCGGCTGGTCCGCTCGAACAGGGCCCCGCCGACCCGCCGCTCCAGCCGCCGCACGGTCTGGCTCACCCGCGCAACCGACACCCGCATCCGCGCCGCGGTCCGGCCGAAGTGCAGCTCCTCGGCGAGCACCAGGAACGTCTCCACCTCGCGGATCTCCACGCCACCCCACACCGTGGCCACCATCCGTCCCGCCTCGACACCGCGCGCATCCCCGAGCGATCACCATCGGACACAACGGGACCGAAATCAGCCCCCAAGCGGGTTCTCCGGCGACCCCCACCGACCGGGCCTACCGGGCCGGGGTGGCGGGTGTGCCAGTCGGTGGCCCGCTGATAGGCGTCGCCGGCCCGGACCAGCAGCGCCTCACCGAGGTGGCGGCCGACCAGCTGGACGGTCAGCGGCGGGCCGAGGTGGCAGCCGCCGGGCCTTCATGATGATCAACGCCGCGGCCAGGCACAGCCCGAGCATGCCCAGTCTGAGCCGCCGCCTGCCGCGGTTTCTGGTGTGGGCCCGTGCGCGGGCCCGGTCTCGGGCTAATTCCGGTTCAGCATCCTCTTCTTGGGCAAGGGGATCGGACACGACAACTCCTCGACTCGCCGGGCCGACGGCCTCGACACTCAGGTGTAATCGACCAAGGGCGCATACCGGCGCCATAGGTTGTTTGTGACGCTATTGTTCCGCGCCGATATCGAAGTTTGTCCGGTATCGCTATTCGGTGCTATTCGGTGCCGGGCATGCCCATTCGGAGCAGCTCCAGGGCGACATGACCTCCGGATCGGCGGTCAGCCGCCCGACGCTGCAGCCGCGCAACACGTCCCGCTCCCGCGGCAGGTACTCGCGGATGCGCTGGTAGGCCGACCCCGGGCCGGCGAAGGTGTCCCGGACCTGTTGCTGCAGCTGCGCCGTGCTGCGCTGCTCGGCGGCGAGCACGAGGTCGGGCTTGCCCTGGAAGTGGTGGTACCTGCTGCCATGGCCGACGCCGGAGCGTTGTATGTCGCCTACCCACCGCCCGCCCCGCCGGCGACCGCCGCCCCCACTTGTCGTGCCCCCTCCCCCACTTGTCGTGCCCAATTGACGCGACAAGCCCCACTTGTCATGCCTAATTCCAACGACAAGTCCCACTTGTCATGCCTATTTCCAACGACAAGTCCCACTAGTCGTGCCTATTTCCAACGACAAGTGCCGACGGCTGGTCGTCACTCCATCGTGGAGATGAGCGCAAATCCGTGAATAGGCACCTCTTTTGAGGATGCGTAGAATTACAAAGCACTCTTCACCTGAGGAGACATCTTTTGCCAACGGACCGCGATACGTCGTGCTCGAGCGCACCCCGCGCGCGGACCGACGAGCCCGCAGACCACGCCGGCACCGGCAAGCTTGCCGCCAGGGTGGCCCGCCAGATCGAGCAGGACGTGTTGCGCACGGGCTGGCCGGTCGGCCAGGTACTGGGCTCGGAGACCGAGCTGCGGGAGCGCTACCAGGTCAGCCGCGCGGTGCTACGCGAGGCGATCCGGCTCGTCGAACACCACCAGGTCGCCGCCATGCGCCGGGGACCCGCCGGCGGACTCGTCGTACGCGCCCCCGACGCCGGCGCCGCCACCAGCGCCATGGTCGTCTACCTGGAGTTCGTCGGCACCTCCATCGCGCACCTGATGGCGGCCCGCCAGATGATCGAACCACTCGCAGCGGGGCTCGCCGCCGAACACATCACCGAGACCGGCATCGCCACCCTGCGCACCGCACTGGTCGACGAGCTGTCCGCCGGCCCCAGCCGCGACTGCCACATCCGCACCGCGCTGCACCTGACCCTCGCCGAACTGTCCGGCAACCCCGCGCTGCACCTGTTCGTCGACGTACTGCTCCGGCTGACCTGGCGCTACGCCCGCGACCAGCTCACCCACCTGCCCGAGGACCCCAGCCACCCGGCGCTGACCAGCTCCGACGACTCCCACGAGGCGATGGTGGACGCCGTCGTCGCCGGCGACCGGTCCCGCGCCCAGCACCTGGCCACCCAGCACCTGGCCATGCTCGGTGAGTTCCTGATCAACTGGCGGCCCGAGACCCGCGACCTGCCCAGCTGGCTCTGGGCGGCCCACACCCACGAACGCACCAACGACCACAAGCTCGCCGAGGTCATCGCCCAACGCCTCCTCACCGAGATCACCGGCGACGGCTGGGAGGTCGGCTCCACCATCGGCTCCGAAACCGACCTGCTCGAACGCTTCGGGGTCAGCCGCGCGGTGCTGCGTGAAGCCGTCCGCCTGCTGGAGTACCACTCGGTCGCCCGGATGCGCCGGGGCCCCGGCGGCGGCCTCGTGGTCACTACGCCGGCACCCGACGCCAGCATCGAGGCGATCGCCCTCTACCTGGACTACCAGAACATCGAGTCGGCACATCTGCGCGCGGTCCACGAGGCAGTCCTGATGGCCTGTCTGGACGCCGTCGCGAACCGGGTCGGCGACCCCGAGGTCATCCGCCGTCTCAGCGCACTGCTGGACCGGGCCGACCCGCCCGCTGAGCCGGTCACCCCATTGCACGTCGAGCTGGCCGAACTGTCCGGCAACCCGGTACTCGGGCTCTTCCTGCGCATCCTGCTCAGCCTGCGCACCCGCAAGGAGCGCGCCCCTGCCAACGGCCGCACCCCCATCCCGCGCCAGCCCACCGAACAGGAGACCTGCTTCCAGGTACCCGAAGCGATCGTCGCGGCCCTACTCGCCGGCGACAGCAACCTCGCCCGACACCGGATGCGCCGCTACCTGGACCAGAGCGACGCGGCCCCGGCTACCTGGCAGCGCTCGCCGGGTCAGTAGCGCAGATCGGCGCACACGCCGTAGTGGTCGGAGATCTCGAGGCCGCCGTGCGGCGCTACGCCGAGCAGCTGAGCGCTGAGCGGGTGCCCGACCCCGCCTCGGCGCGGCCAGGCCGAGAAGATGTAGTCCAGCCGACGGTCGGGCAACAGCGACACCGCGGCGAGCGGGTTCGAGTTGACCCAGGTCAGGCCCGGTCCGCCCGCGCCGGCCACCTCCCAGGCGTCATACCACGCCAGACCGTCCACCGGAGGGCGGCTCCGACCGTTGAGCAGCCGAATCTCGTCGGAGTCGGGGCCGGCATTGAGGTCGCCACATACGATCGTCAGGTCGCGCCGGCCCTGGTTGTCGGCCACGAACACCAGTAGCTGGCGGACCTGGGCCTGGCGCACCCCACTGCCGTGCAGCGGGTAGTCGAGCATCGCGTTGAACACCTGCACCGGGCCCCTCGGCCCGTCGAGCACCGCGAGCATGGCGAGACCGGCCGCACCGCCGTCGCCGGGCAGGCGCCGGACCTCACCGCGGACGACCGGCCACCGGGACAGCACGGCAGCCCCTGAGCGCCAGTCCTCCGTCGGCCAGTCGGCGGCGGCGACCCGGTGCCTCAGGCCGAGCGCGTCACCGACCAGGTCGGCCTGCCGCGCTGCCTCGGTCTCCCAGCATTCCTGCAGGCAGACGATGTCCGGAGCTACCGAGCCGAGTTCCGTGAGTAGGCCGGCCTGCCGAGCCGCCCAGTCACCGAACCGCCCCCACACGTTCCAGGTCGCGACTCGGCAACTGCCGGCGACGACCGGCCCGTAAGGCTGATAGGGATCGAAGTTCGGGGCCAAGACGCCCGATCGTCAGTTCGCCTGGTGGTAGGCGTCCACGACCTCGCTCGGAATACGGCCGCGGTCGTTGACCTTCATACCCTTGTTGCGCGCCCACTCCCGAATCGCCTGGTTCTGCTCGCGGTCCACTGCCGGACGGCGCGCCGCCGAAGCAGCCGCTGCCCTACGTCCGCCACCGGGCTTGCGGGCGGCGGCGACATAGTCGGCCAATGCCTCACGCAACTTGTCGGCGTTCTTGCTGGACAGGTCGATCTCGTAGCTTTTGCCGTCCACCCCGAAGCTAACGGTCTCATCCGCCTGCGCACCACTCAGGTCGTCAACCAGCGAAACCGTAACCTTCTGCGCCATTCCGACCCTCCGCAAAGCCCCACACGTGGGACAACCTGATTCTCGCTCCGGCGTGCCCGCCGATCACCACAAAGAATAAACCTCAATCGGAGAAGATGTCGAACCGCCCACACCTCAACCATCCGATCGGAGGCGTGCCGAATCGGACCGGCCGCACATCATTCCACCGCGGCGCCGCAACGACCAGGGAATACAACGCGGCGACACCGCAACGAACAGCCGATTATCACGATCAACGCCACCGGGCCGCACCGCTATTGGTCGCACCCGCCACCCGCGTGATCTCAGGCACCGTGCGACCCGCGATCCGGCAAACGGCCGATCAGCGGCCGATCAGCGGTCGCCTTCCCAGGGCTGGATGCGCCGAGGCGTGCGCGATCCCCATACCGTGTGTGGCAACTCTTCCTCAATCACGCGCGGCTCGCTCCGCATGATCCAGACAAGCGGATCGCCCATCAGACGCGTTTCATCCGCACCGCCGTGCGACAGCCTCACCTCGTGAAGCAGGCGCCTGACCTGCACGACAAGGCGATTCGGCTGGCCCTCGACGCCAACCAGCCGGTCCCCAAGCCGCACTTCCGACGCACGTAACCGCAACCTGATCAACAGAAATTACTCCTTCCAGCAAACCCCGCCGCTGACCAACGCCCGCGCCGGGCAAAATCTCAGGATCCGGCCTTCCGTGCGACCTTCCACGCGACCACGATGAACTCGGGGCGCGTCGGAGTCACCGCCGACCGATCCCAGTCGCTATAGCGATGCCACCCGGCAAAGCCCGCCGCGCCCAACGACTCCTCCAGCTTAGTCGGACTCGGGAACCTCAGGATGCTCCTGGAGACCACGTCGACACCATCGGAATCACACCGGTGAGGCGCCTCGACGTTGACGACTTCACCATCCACCCCGATCACCTCGTGCCACGCGTCGACCGGACCGCCGGCCGAGTCACCGACCTGGCGAAAAGACTGCTTTCGGTTCATCGCAGCCACACTTGATCAGCGACGTTGCGACTTTCGAACGCCGACCGGCCGCCCGTCGCCAACGGTCGACGAATATCGCGCAACGGGGCCATCCAACCATGGTCGTCCACCCAGAACTGCACGACCTGGCCGGTCGGCACAACCAGGTCGGATTTCCCGGCCGGAACCGCGGCGGCCGCGCCCTCGACCCAGCCGACCCTTTCCCCGCCACGACAGGCCTGGGCAACCGCCAGCTGCCGGCGACGGATCCACGCCGACCACATGGTGACCTCGCGCACCAAGCCCCCCGCGCCCACCGTCCCGCCGCCCGCCCCCGTTCGCCGTTCGCCGTTCGCCGTTCGACTTGTCGTTCGCCGTTCGCCGTTCGACTTGTCGTTGGAATTAGGCACGACAAGTGGCACTTGTCGCGTCAATTAGCCACGACAAGTCGAACGGGGGGGCGGCGGGGTGGCGCGGAGGCGGTGTTCCAGGTCGGCGGCGGCGCGGAGTAGCGGGACGCTGAGTTTGGTGAGCGTGTCCGGGGTGTAGCGGTAGGAGGGCACGGTCACGTTGAGGTAGGCCAGGGGTGCGCCGCGGCGATCACAGGCGACCGCGGTCACCCCTCCCCAGTCGGCCAGGTGCTCCTCGTAGGCGATGCTGAACCGGTCGCGGCGCGCCCCCGCCAGGTCCGCGCGCAGCCGGTCGGGGTCGGCGATCGTGCGCGGCGTGAACCGCTCCAGCGGCCGGGCCAGGAACTCCTCCCGCTCGCTCTCCGGCAGGAAGGCCAGGAAGAGCTTGCCCACCGAACCACAGTGCAGCGGCACGTCCAGGTTGGCCAGGTCGACCTGCACGGGGCGGGAGGCGCGCACCTCGTCCAGCACGATCATCTTGGCCCCACTCGCCACCTGCAGGTACACGCACTCGTCCAGCTCGGCACCGAGCCGCTCCAGCACCGGCCGGGCGCGGCGGACCAGCGCGGACGCCCCGGAGGCCGCGGCGATCCGGGTGGCCGCGTAGCCCACCGCGTACCGCCCGCTGAGCGGGTCCCGCTCGACCAGCTGGAAGTGCTCCAGGGTGGCGAGCAGCCGCCAGGCGGTCCCCCGGTTCACGCCGGCCCGACTGGCGACCTCGGCCGCGCTGGGCGGCGTCGGGCTGGCCGAGATCTCCTCCAGCATGGTCAGCGCCCGCTCCACGGACTGCACGAGCTTGGACTGTCTACCCCCGCCGGCACCCTCTTGACTGGGTTCAACATCGGACCGCATGCTGTCATTGTGCGACAGCCCTTGCACGATGTCAGCACTGCGTAGGTCAGCGTCCCCGGGGGAGTGACGATGCCGCGACCGCCCCGCCGGCCCGACGCCCTTGATCGGCGGCGGTTCCTCAAGACGCTCGGCGCGGCGGGGCTGGCGGCCGGCGCGGTACCCCTCGTCGCGGCGTGCGGGCCGGCACCGGCGGAGGCCAAGGGCAAGAACCTGGTGCTGCGGATCGACGTCGACATGCAGAACCTGGACCCGGCGTTCGCCACCGGGCGCAGCGACTACGAGATCATGGAATGCCTGCACGAGGGGTTGCAGAGCTACCGCCCGGGCACCATGGACCGGGTCAACACGCTCGCCGAGGAGTTCCAGGTCTCCCCCGACGGCCTGCGGGTCGATTTCACGCTGCGCCGCGGCGTGCCGTTCCACGCCGGCTACGGCGAGGTGACCGCGCAGGATGTGAAGTTCTCCTACGAGCGCATCGCCGGCCTGACCACGCCGAACATCAACTCCTCGTATCAGGGTGACTGGTCGGCGCTCGAGGAGGTACAGGTGACCGGCCGGTACAGCGGGGTCATCCGGCTCAAGCACCTGTTCGCGCCGCTGCACCGCACGACGCTGCCGCTCGAACGCGGCTACGTGCTGTCCGAGCGGGCCGTGCGCGAGCGCGGCGACGGCTTCGCCACGGCACCGGTCGGCACCGGCCCGTACGAGCTGGTCGAGTGGTCGCCCCGGGACCGCGCGGTGCTGCGCCGGTTCGCCGAATACGGCGGCTCCCGGTACGGGTACGTGCCCCCGGTGTACTGGGACGAGATCCAGTTCCGGCCGGTGTTCAACTCGACCTCGGCGGCCACCGCGCTCACCGCCGGCGAGCTGGACTTCGGGCCGGTGAACCCGCTGGACGAGCGGCGCTTCGCGGGCGACGCCGGCTACCAGACCCTGCGACAGGCCACCTTCGACTACTCGCTGATCGGGATGAACGTCGCCCACCCCACCCTGCGCGACGTGCGGGTCCGCCAGGCCGTCCGCGCGGCGATCGACGTGGACGCCATCCTCGCGGCCGCCTTCGAGGGGGCCTACCGGCGGGCGACGGCGATCATCCCGCCGAACATGTCCGTGGGCTACTGGCCGGACGCCCCGGCCCACCGGCGCGACGTCGACGCCGCCCGGCGGCTGCTCGCCGACGCGGGCGCCCAGGACCTGCAGCTGACCATCACGTCGTCCACCGACCAGCAGGACCCCCAGGACGTCTGCCAGATCGTGGCTGCCAACCTGGCCGACGCCGGGGTGCGCTGCACCATCGACGTGCAGGACGCCGGCACGTTCTGGACCCTCGGCGGCGACGTGCAGAGCCAGCGGCAGCTGTTCTACCTCGGCTTCAGCGGCCTGCCCGACCCGTACTGGTCGATGGTGTGGTTCACCAGCGACCAGCTGAACCAGTGGAACTTCCAGTCGTTCAGCGACCCGAGCTTCGACGCGCTGCAGCGACAGACGTCGCAGACCACGGACGATGCGGCGCGCCAGGCCGGCTACGTCGAGATGCAGCGGCAGTGGGACGCGGCCGCGAACACCGTGTGGCTGGCCTGGCCGCAGGTGCTCTTCGCGGGGCGGACCGGGCTGGTGCCCAGCCTGCGGGTGGACGGGCGGATGTTGGCCTGGAACTTCCGGGAGGCCGGCTGATGCTGCGCTACACCCTGCGCCGGCTGGTCGCGGCCGCGCTGGTCGTGCTGCTCGTGCTCATCTTGCTGGCCGCCCTGGTGCAGATCCTGCCCGGCGACCCGGTCACCCTGATGCTCGGTCCCCGGGCCGACCCCGCGCTGATCGCCGTGGCCCGCCAGCAGATGGACCTGGACTCGTCGGTGCCGGCGCAGATCTGGCACTTCCTGGTCGGGGTCGTGCACGGCGACCTCGGGCAGGACTTCCTGACCAAGCGACCGGTCAGCGAGCTGATCGGCGCCGCGCTGCCGCACACGCTGATCCTGGCCACGGTCAGCCTGGCGCTGGCCGTCGTGCTCGCCGTGCCGCTGGCCGTCGTGTCCGCCGCCCGGCAGGGCACCTGGCTCGACCGTCTGCTGGCCACCGCGTCCATCGGCATCATCAGCATCCCGTCCTACGTGATCGGCATGGTCGGGCTGCTGGTCGCCACGGTGTGGCTGGGCACGCTGCCCGCGATCGGCACCGGCAGCCTGTCCGACCCGCTCGACTACGCGGCCCACCTGGTGCTGCCGACGCTGTCGCTGGCGCTGATCTGGGCGGGCTACCTGGCCCGGTTGCTGCGCTCCTCGCTGCTGGAGGTGCTCGGCGAGAACTACGTGCGGGCCGCCCGGGCCTACGGCGTGCCGGAGTGGCGCGTCTACTGCCAGATCGCACTGCGCGAGGCGATCCCCGGGGTCGTCGCACTGATCGGCGTCGCCCTCGGCGACCTGATGGGCAGTGCCGTATTCATCGAGGTGATCTTCACGCGGAACGGGCTCGGCATCGCGCTCTACAACGCGGTCGCCGAGCGCGACTACCCGATCATCCGGGGCGGCGTGGTGGTGATCGCGGTGCTGTTCGTGCTCGCCAACCTGCTCGCGGACCTGGCCAACCGGGCCATCAACCCGCGCCTGTCCGAGGAGGCGGTCCGATGACACCCGAGACGATCCAGACCGCCTCGGTCGCCTTCCCCCGCTCCGGCCCCGGGCTGATCCGGCGGATCGCCGGCACACCGTCCGGGGTGTTCGGCCTGGTGGTCGTCGGGCTGCTCGTGCTGCTCGCCGTGTTCGCCCCGCTGCTCGCGCCGCACGACTACACCAAGCTCGACGTCGAGCACCGGATGCAGGGCCCGTCCGCGACCTACTGGCTCGGCACCGACAACCTCGGTCGGGACCTGCTGTCCCGGCTGATGCTGGGCGCGCGGATCGCACTGCAGATCGCGGTGCCGGCGGTGGCCATCGGGGTGTTCGTCGGGCTGCTGCTCGGCCTGGCGGCCGGCTATCTCGGCGGCACGGTGGATGCCGCTGTCGTGGTGGTGTTGGACGCCATCCAGTCCTTCCCGGCGGTCGTGCTGGCCCTGGCGGTACTCGCGCTGCTGGGCAGCTCGACGGTCAACATCGTGCTGGTGATCGCGGTGGCTTTCGTGCCCAGCTTCGGGCGGGTCACCAGGGCGTCGGTGCAGTCGATCCGGCGGCTGCCGTTCATCGACGCCGAGCGCAACCTCGGCGCTGGGCCACTACGGATCATCGGGCGGCACGTGCTGCCCAACGTCGTCGCCCCGCTGATCGTGCTCACCGCGATGAACCTGCCCAGCGCGGTGGCGATCGAGTCGGGGCTGGCCTTCCTCGGACTCGGCGTGCAGCCGCCGACCCCGGACTGGGGCGTGGTGCTCAGCGACGGTTTCGGCCGGATCCGGGACTCGCCGTGGCCGGTGCTGTGGGCGTGCGCCGCCCTGGCCATCACCACGCTGGGTTTCACGTTCCTCGGCGAGCGGCTGCGCGACGTGCTCGACGTGCGCACCGTGGGGAACCGCTCGTGACCGCGGCGCTCGACGTGGCCGGGCTGCACGTCACCTACCGGGTCGACGGCCGGCCCCGCCCGGTGCTGCGCGATGTGTCGATCACCGCCGAACAGGGCGAGATCGTCGGCCTGGTCGGCGAGTCCGGCTGCGGCAAGTCCACGCTGGCCAGCTCGGTACTGCGGCTGCTGCCCCCGGGTGGCGAGGTGGTCGGCGGCTCGGTCACGGTCGCCGGCCAGGACGTCTACGCGCTGGACCAGCCGGGCCTGCGGCGGTTCCGGGGCGGCACGGCGGCGATGATCTTCCAGGACCCGTTCACCAGCTTGAGCCCGTCGTTCACCGTCGGCTGGCAGCTGGGGCTCGTGCAGCGGGTGCACCGGTCGGCGCCCTCCCGCCCGGCCCGGCGCGCCGGCGCACTGGCGGCGCTCGGCGAGGTGGGCCTGCCCGACCCGGAGGCCGTGCTGCGCGCCTACCCGCACCAGCTCTCCGGCGGGCAGCGGCAGCGCGTGATGATCGCCATGGCGTTGCAGCTGCGGCCGAAGGTACTGGTCGCCGACGAGCCGACCTCGGCGCTCGACGTGACCACGCAGGCCCAGATCCTGCACCTGCTGCGCCGGCTGCGGGAGAAGTACCGCACCACCATCCTCTACGTGTCCCACGATCTCGGTTCGGTGGCGCAGCTGTGCGACCGGGTAGCCGTGATCTACGCCGGGCGGGTGGTGGAGACCGCGCCGGTGGCCGACCTGTTCGCCGCGCCCCGCCACCCGTACACCCGGGCACTGCTGCTGGCGAACCCGTCCTGGCGGCGGCGCGCCACCGAAGGCTCGGCCGAACCGGCCACCATTCCCGGCCGGCCGCCGAGCCTCACCGAACCCGCCGACGGCTGCGCCTTCGCCCCGCGTTGCACGTACCGCGAGCCGGATTGCCTGGTCGGCGAACCGGCGATGGTCGAGCTCGCCGACCGGGGCGTGCGCTGCCTGCTGCCGCTGCACTCCGCGCCGGGAGCGCCTTCGCCCGACGCTACGGAGCTGCCATGAGCGTCGCGCCCGAACCGTTGGTGCTGGCCGAGGACGTGCGGACCTACTTCGACGGCGCCGCCGGCCTGTTCGCCAGGAACCGGCCGCCGGTGCGCGCGGTGGACGGGGTGTCGCTGCGCCTGCGGGACGGCGAGACGCTCGGGCTGGTCGGCGAGTCCGGCTCCGGCAAGTCCACCCTGGCCCGCTGTCTGCTCGGCCTCACGGCGGCGACGGCCGGCCGGATCGAGGTCGCCGGCGTGGACGTGCGCCGCGCCAACACCCGGGACCGCAAGGCGCTGCACCGCGGCGCGCAGATGATCTTTCAGGACCCGCACGCCAGCCTCAGCCCCCGAATGCGGGTGCACGGGCTGCTCAGCGAGCCGTACCGGATCCACGACGTGCCCAGGGCCGAGCAGTGGAGCGTCGAGGAGCTGCTCGACCTGGTGGAGCTACCGGCCGAGCACGCGAGGAAGTACCCGCACGAGCTGTCCGGCGGCCAGGCGCGCCGGGTGAACATCGCCAGGGCGATCGCGCTGCGCCCCCGGCTCCTGGTCGCGGACGAGCCGACGGCCGGGCTCGACGTGTCCGCCGCCGCCGCGGTCCTCACGCTGTTGCGCAGGCTGGCCAGGGACACCGGGCTGGCCTACCTGATCGTGACGCACAACCTGGACACCGTGGGCTGGGCGGCCGAGCGGATCGCGGTGATGTACCTCGGCACCATCGTCGAGGAGGGGCCGGTGGACGACGTGCTGCACCACCCCGCGCACCCGTACACCCGCGCGCTGGTGCGGTCCGTGCCCGAGCCCGACCCCGGCGCGCGCACCCTCGAGGCCCCCGTGGTCGGCGAGGTACCCAGCCCCCGCAACCCGCCGCCCGGCTGCCGGTTCCACACCCGCTGCCCGATCGCGGTGCCGCGCTGCCGCACCGAACGGCCGGTGCTCGTCGACCTCGGCCCGGACCGACCCGACCGCCGCGCCGCCTGCCACCTAGCCACCCCCACAGCCACCCCGCCCCTGGAGGATCGCCTCGGATGACCATCGGTGAACTCGGCCCCGACGAGCTCCCCCGCCGGATCCGCGAGATCCGGGACACCTGGGTGCCGATGCCGGACGGCACCCGGCTGTCCGCCCGGATCTGGCTGCCCGCCGACGCCGAGGCCGACCCGGTGCCCGGCATCCTGGAGCTGCTGCCCTACCGCAAGAGCGACGGCACCGCCCTACGGGACGCGGCCAACGCGCCGTACTTCGCCGGCCACGGCTACGCGGTGGTGCGCGTCGACCTGCGAGGTACCGGCAACTCCGAGGGCGTGCTGACCGACGAGTACACCCAGCGGGAACTCGACGACGGGGCGGCCTGCATCGCCTGGATCGCCGCGCAGCCCTGGTGCACCGGCAAGGTCGGCATCATGGGCATCTCCTGGGGCGGCTTCAACGGGCTGCAGATCGCCGCGCTGCGGCCGCCGGAGCTGCACGCGGTGCTGTCGCTGTGCTCCACCGACGACCGCTACGCCGACGACGTGCACTACTGGGGCGGCGCGCTGCTCGCCGACTACCAGCTGCCCTGGGCGACCACGATGCTCGGCTACAACGCCAGGCCCCCGGAGCCGGCGGTCTGGGGTGACGGGTGGCTCGACGAGTGGCGGCGCCGGCTGGACGCCACCCCGCCGTTCATCGCCGAGTGGCTCGCCCACCAGCGCCGCGACGAGTACTGGCGGCACGGCTCGGTGTGCGAGGACCCCGCCGCGATCGCCTGCCCGGTGTTCCTGGTCGGCGGCTGGGCTGACGCGTACCGCGACGCGGTGTTCCGGCTGTTGGGCTCGCTCACGGTGCCCCGGCGCGGGCTGGTCGGGCCGTGGGCGCACGCCTGGCCGCACTTCGCCGAGCCCGGCCCCCGGGTCGACTTCCTGCGCGAGGCCGTGCGCTGGTGGGACCGCTGGCTCAAGGACATCCCGAACGGCGTCGAGGACGAGCCGGTGCTGCGCAGCTGGCTGCAGGACTCGGTGCCGCCGCGCGGCTCCTACGACGAGCGCCCCGGCCGCTGGGTGGTCGAGGACGGCTGGCCGTCGGCCAACATCGACACCCGGGAGCTGACCCTCGGTCCGGGCACCGCCACGCTGGCTGTGCCCGAGGAGGCGCCGGAGGCGGCGGTGGAGCTCGTGCCGGTGCAGTCGCACGGGGTGCTGGGCGGCCGGTCGTGCTCGTACGGCACGTCCTACGACCTCGCGGTGGACCAGCGGGCGGACGACGCGGTGGCGGCCTGCTTCGACAGCGAGCCGCTGGCCGAGCGCCTGGAGCTCCTCGGGGTGCCCGAGGCGGAGCTGATCGTCAGCGCCGACCGGGCCCAGGCGCTGCTCGCCGTGCGGATCTGCGACGTCGCCCCGGACGGGGCCAGCACGTTGGTCACCCGCGGCGTGCTGAACCTGACCCACCGGGACGGCCACGAGCACCCGGCGCCGCTGCAACCGGGCCGCCGCTACCGGGTGCGGTTCCCGCTGCACGCCATCGGCTACGCGCTGCCGCCCGGGCACCGGATCCGGGTCGCGCTATCGCCGAACTGCTGGCCGATCGTCTGGCCGTCGCCGGAGCCCGCCCAGCTGACCGTGCACCTGCCGGGCTCGCGGCTGCACCTCCCGGTCCGGGCGCGCGGCGCGGACGGGCCGTTCCCGTTCCCCGCCGCCCAGCGGATGCGCCGGTTCGCCCATCGCCCAGTGGACGAGTCGGAGCACGGCGCGATCACCCGCGACCTGGCCACCGGCCGGGTCAGTTCCGTCTACGAGGGCGGTGGCGGCTACGTCCGCGAGGAGCTCAGCGAGCCGGTCCGGTACCACTCGTTCGAACGGGACGCCTTCGAGATCGTCGACGACGACCCGACCTCGGCCACCGTCACCGCGCAGCGCCGGATCGAGCTGTCCCGGGGCGACTGGCACACCCGAGTCGTCGCGAGCGGGCGGCTGAGCTGCGACAAGGAGTCCTTCCACGTGCACACCGAGCTGACCGCCTACCACGGCGAGCAGCCGGTGTTCGAGCGCAGCTGGCGGTTCAGCACGCCCCGGGACCAGACCTAGGGCGTGGGCCCGGGCTCAGGCGGCGCGGTCGGCGGGGGCGGTCTCCAGCACGGTGACCGGCGCCGGCACGTCGTTGACGTTCTCGCCGGTGACCGGCCTGCGCCGGGACGCGCCGTAGATGGCGAGGGCGATCGCCGCCGCCAGCACACCGACCGCGACCGTGCCCGAGGTGCCGCTCGCCGCGAGCTGGGTGGCCAGCGCCCCGATCCCCGCGGCGGCGGGCAGGGTGAGCAGCCAGGCCAACGCCATCCGCCTGGCCACGCCCCACTGGACGGTGGCCTGGCGGCGCCCGGCGCTGGCCCCGAAGATCGACCCGGTGGCCACCTGCGTGGTGGACAGCGGGAAGCCCAGGTGGCTCGAGGTCAGGATCACCGCCGTGGTGCTGGTCTCCGCGACGAAGCCCTGCGGGCTCTGGATATCGCTGATCCGCCGGCCGAGGGTGCGGATGATCCGCCAGCCGCCGAGGGCGGTGCCCGACGCGATGGCCACGGCGCAGCTGGCGATCACCCAGAGCGGCGGGTCGGCGCTGGCCGGCAGCACACCCACGGTGACCAGCGTCAGGGTGATCACGCCCATGGTCTTCTGCGCATCGTTGGTGCCGTGCGACAACGCCACCATCGACGCGGACACGACCTGGGTGCGACGGAAGAACGCGGTCATGGTGCGCTGCTCGACGCGCCGGGCGATCCGGTACAGCACGACGGTGGCCGCCAGCGCGACGGCCCCGGCCACGACCGGGGAGAGCACCAACGGCAGCAGCACCTTGCTCGCCACGCTGGAGAACTGGATCGCGCCCGAACCGGCGTACACCCAGGTGGCCCCGATCAGCCCGCCGAACAGCGCGTGCGACGAGCTCGACGGCAGGCTCAGCAGCCAGGTCAGCAGGTTCCACAGGATCGCGCCGACCAGCCCGCCGAAGATCACTACCGGGGTGATCCTGGCCTCGTTCACCAGGCCGCCCGAGATCGTCTTGGCGACCGCGACCGACAGGAAGGCGCCGACCAGGTTCAGCGCCCCGGCCAGCAGGACCGCGACCTTCGGCCGCAACGCCCCGGTGGCGATCGACGTCGCCATCGCGTTCGCCGTGTCGTGAAAGCCGTTGGTGAAGTCGAACACCAACGCCGTCAGCACGACCGCGACCACCAACACGGACATAGTGCCCCTCCAGGACCGACCCGCCAGGCCTGGCTGAACGCTCCAACGGAGTGACATCTGGTCCGGCAACCAACACAGAACTGTAGCCCTTACGTTCACATGCAGGTCACATGTGTGACTTAAAAAGCCCACCGACTCGTCTCGGGCGGATCGCACTAGGTTTAGTGCGATGCGCGAGTTCTTCACCGATGAGCTGGAGCGGCTGCGGGCCGACCTGGCCCTGATGTGCAAGCTGGTCGGGGTGGCCATGCAGCGCGCCACCCGCGCCCTGCTGGACAACGACCTGCACCTGTCCGAGCAGGTGATCAGCGCGGACGACGAGGTCGACCGGCTGAGCACGCGCTGCGAGGAGCTGACGTTCTCCCTGCTGGCCCTGCAGGCACCGGTCGCGAAGGACCTGCGCATGGTGGTCACCGCGATGCGGGCCGCCGAGAAGATCGAGCGGATGGGCGACCTGGCCAGCCACATCGCGGTGATCGCGCGGCTGCGCTACCCGGAGCCGGCCGTGCCGGACGGGCTCGCGGACAAGTTCGCCGAGATGGGCCGCCTCGGAGTGCAGGCCTGCGAGCGCCTCGGCCGGGCGATCACGGCGCCGACCGGGTCGGACTGGCCCGCACTGGTCGCGGCGGACGACAAGATCGACCGGCTGCACCGCGACGTGCTGGACGCGGTCAGCCACGCCGACCCGCCGTACGCGGTGCGCGTCGGCGTCGACGTCGCGCTGCTGACCCGCTACTTCGAACGGTTCGCCGACCAGGCGGTTTCCATCACCCGCCGCCTCGACTACGCCGCCACCGGCGAACTGCCCGACGCCTGACCCCCGGTCCGACACACCGATCCGCGGCGAGCCGTCACCGAACGTTCACCCGTCCGGTGCCTGGCGTTGCGTTGCCGACGATCTCCGCCCGGCGTTAGTCCGATGTGACCCCTCCCAGTGCATTCAACCGCCGCCGCCTGCTGATCGGCGCTGCCGGCGCCGCGGCGCTCACCGCCGGAGCCGTCGGGGCGATGGGCGGCCTGCCCGGTGGTTCCGGGACCTCGGCGGCCGGCGTGGCCGACGCATCGCACGGCGGCGGGCTCGGCGGCGGATCGGGCCGACGGGGCAGCCTCGACGACGTCGAGCACGTGGTGATCCTGATGCAGGAGAACCGCTCGTTCGACCACTACTACGGCACGATGCGCGGCGTGCGCGGGTACGGCGACAACGCCGCGCTGGCCGGCGTGTTCCGCCAGCCCGACCCCAAGGGCGGCGTGCTGCTGCCGTTCCACGTCGACACGTTCAAGGTCGACGGCCAACAGCTCGCGGACCTGGACCACAGCTGGCCCGGTACCCACCAGGCCTGGGCGAACGGCGACTACAACGCCTGGATCCCGGCCAAGAGCGAGCTCACCATGGCGCACTTCGACCGGAGCGACATCGAGTTCCACCGCGCGGTCGCCGACAACTTCACGATCTGCGACAACTACTACTGCTCGATCCAGGGCCCGACGACGCCGAACCGGCTGTACCTGTTCAGCGGCATGATCGACCCCCAGGGCCAGAAGGGTGGGCCGGCCATCTCGAACCCGGCCGACTACAACCCGGTCTACTCGTGGACCACCTACCCGGAGCGGCTGCAGGAGGCCGGGGTGGACTGGCGGGTGTACGCGAACAAGGAGGTCGGTGACGGCAGCGGCGAGGACGGCTACGTCGGCGACTACGGCGACAACCCGCTGTGGCTGTTCCACGCCTACCACGACTCGCTGGCCTCGGGTGACCCGAAGAAGCGCGAGCTGGCGGAGCGCGCCAGCGTGCACAACGGCTGGCTACCCAACTCCGGCAAGGGGCACGACGTCAAGCACGTGCTGACGGAGTTCCTCGACGACTGCACATCCGGCGACCTGCCGAAGGTGTCCTGGGTGGTGGCGCCGTACGCGTACTGCGAGCACCCGCAGGCGCGCCCGGTGGACGGCGCCGCCTACGTGCAAACCGTGCTGAAGGCGATCTTCGACAACGACGACCTCTGGAAGTCCACGATCGTCTTCCTGAACTTCGACGAGAACGACGGCTTCTTCGATCACGTACTGCCGCCGATCCCGCCGCCGAACACGCCGCTGGAGTTCGTCCAGGGGCTGCCGATCGGACTCGGCCCCCGGGTGCCGATGACGATCGTCTCCCCGTGGAGCAACGGCGGCTGGGTCAACTCGGAGGTGGCCGACCACACCTCGGTGATCCGCTTCCTGGAGCGCTGGACCGGGGTGCACGAGCCCAACATCTCGCCCTGGCGCCGGGCCGTCTGCGGCGACCTGACCAGCGCGTTCGACTTCCGCGACCACGACACCCGGATCCCGATGCTGCCGGACACCTACGCGCTGCGCCGGGCGGCGGACGCGCTGCAGCCCTCGTTGCCGCCGCCGGTCATCCCGACGCCGGGCACCCAGACCATGCCGACCCAGGAACCGGGTACCCGGCCGGCGCGCCCGCTGCCCTACCAGCTGGTCGCCAATGCCGCGGTGGCCGCCGGCACCGTGACCGTGACCGCGGCGAACCACGGCTGCCGGGCGGCGGCGCTCTCGGTATACCGGCCCGGGCTGCCGCCGAGCCAGCACCTGGTGGACGCCGGCGGCCGGGAGACCGTCTCGGTGCCGGTGAGCGCGGTGACCGCCGACCTGGCCGCCTCGGCCAATGGGCTGGGCGACCAGGTGTCGACCGCGGTACCGGTGCCGGCGGCGGTGGCCGGCGCGGTGCCGTCCCCGCTCGGTGGCGCCGGCGGGCTGGGCGCCCCGGCGCCGCTCGCAGTGCTGGCCGGGCACGGCGGGGCGGGCGTGGTCGGCCCGCACGGCGGTGTCGCCGGCGTGGGCCCGGTCGCCGGAGTGGGGGTGCCGGTACCCGTGACCGTCGGCGGCGCGGTCGGGGTGAGCGTGGCCTACCAGGTCACGGTGCACGGGCCGAACGGGTTCGTCCGGGAGTTCGCCGGCGGCCGCACGCCGACCGCCGAGGTCACCGTCGAGCTGGCCGACGACGAGGTGCTGCGGCTGGTCGTGGCCAACACCGGCAAGGTCCCGCTGCGGGCCACGATCACCGACCTGACCTGCGGCGACTCAGCGGACGGCGTCCAGCTCGACCCGGGCCGCTCGCACACCGAGGAGATCGACGCCGGGCGGCAGGCGAACGGCTGGTACGACCTGCGGGTCACCGTCGACCGGGACGCGGTGTTCACCCGCCGCTTCGCCGGCCACCTGGAGAACGGCGCGAACAGCCGGACCGGGCCGGACGGGTCCGACCACTAGG
>Ga0137415_10000941_pt1 | contig 28608 bp, 23 predicted proteins | sample CZODoug3_1_1_16f_FD_183082 | JGI IMG/M metagenome (GOLD analysis project Ga0137415, IMG submission 183082) | Vadose zone soil fungal communities from Angelo Coast Range Reserve, California, USA - CZODoug3_1_1_16fungal (Hybrid Assembly) | ecosystem: Environmental > Terrestrial > Soil > Vadose...
CTCCTTGGAAGCATAATCGTCCCTCTAGCCTCTGCCCCAATCGTCTATGTAGCATCAAGATGGTTGAGGCAAAAGACAGGCTACGTATCATTCGCAATACTGCTTCTCCCATTGACCGTCTTCCTGATCGGGGCCGTAAGGGGCCAAGGACAAGCCCAAGGCGCCTACCAGGAATTGTATAACTGGGCACCCATCGGATTGTTCGGCTTGAAGGTTGACAATCTCAGCTTTCCAATCCTCTTCACAATCAGCTTACTCACCGCATTGATCAGTCTCTTTTCAATACCCTACATGCACCATAAGATCGGCGACGAGGCGCCATCCCATAGGTATGGATTGTACTTCGCACTCTACAACCTCTATGCCCTGGGCATGCTGGGAACAGTTCTTGCCACTAACTTGATCCAGTTCTATGCATTCTTCGAAATCATGCTGGTCCCATCGTTCTTCCTGATCGCCGAATGGGGATATGGCGACAAGGAGAGGATCTCGTTGATGTACTTCATCTGGACTCACGTTGGCGCCCTCGTGCTTCTTGTCGGAATCTTGCTGACCGGATACTTGACCGGGGGAGTGACCGACATGGCTCTAATCAATCCCTCGTCGATTCCATCTACACTTCGACTAATTATTGTCGCTTCGATGTGCTTCGGCTTCTTCGTCAAAATGGCGCAGTTCGGAGTCCACGTATGGTTGCCATACGCACACGCGGAGGCTCCAACCCCGGTGAGTGCCCTATTGTCGCCAGCTATGATCGGAATCGGAGGTTACGCTGTTGTGCGAATAGTCATGACAATCTTCCCAGAGGCGTTCCTTACTCTCTCGGCATTTTTTGCTGCCTTGGCGGTAGTGACCATGTTCTACGGCGCTGCAATGGCCCTCGTTCAGGACGACATCAAGCGGCTGCTTGCATATTCCAGTGTAAGTCAGATGGGTTACATTCTCTTTGGACTGGCCGCTTCAGATAGTTTCGGGGTTGCTGGTTCGATGTTCCAATACGTCAGTCATGGAACTGCGAAGGGTATTCTCTTCATGGTTGCAGGCGCGATAATTCTCCAGGTTCACGGTGAGAGGAGTATCAAGAAGCTCGGTGGGCTTGCCTCAAGAATGCCGATCACCGCAACCGCCGCATTCATCGGATTCCTTGCCATTGTCGGGCTGCCCGCCACGAACGGGTTCTTCTCGGAATTCGTTCTTTTCCAAGGCGCGTTCATCAGAGCCACTAACACACCGACAATTTTCAGAATTAGCATCGCAGTCCTTGGAGTCGTGGCGACCGCACTCACGGCAGGCTATTCCCTCTGGACGTTGCGTAGAATCTTTTTCGGTCCCACGAACGAGCACACGGCAACTGTATCCGAGGCTCCGTTGACGGTGACTATTCCTCTCATTGTTCTCAGCGTCGTCACCATACTTCTTGGAATCTATCCCGAGCCTGTGTTGGGAGGTCTGTTCAATGCTGCACGCGCGATACCGATCCTAGGAGGCATATGAGTCAACAATGTTCACGTTAGCTCCTTGGCTAATCTGGATCACTCCGCTAGCTGGTGCACTGCTGACACCAGTCCTTGCGAGGATTCATTCCAACATCCGCAACTACGCGGCCGTAGCCTTCACTTTGGCAGCCGCGATTCTTGCGACATACACAGCTCTTACTGTTGCTGCTGGGGACTATCAGGTGGACTGGCTGCCGTCATTCCGACTAGCGGCTGGGGGGAGTCCTCTGCGGGCAGGGGTTTCGGTGGATCCGTTGAGTATGTTCATGATCAACATCGTCGCCTGGGTCAGCTTCCTGATAATGGTCTACAGTCTCGGCTACATGAAAGGGGACGATGGATTGACCCGCTACTGGTTCTTCATGAACCTCTTCATCGGCAACATGCTCCTCCTAGTTTTGGCTGACAATCTTCTCATGATGTTCTTCGGTTGGGAAGGCGTCGGCCTATGCTCCTATGCACTGATCGGTCATTACTACAAGGACCAGCAAGAGTACTGGGTCGGAACTCCTGGCGATGAAGCGCTCGGGATCCCACAAGCATACCCGCCTAGTCATGCGGGCATGAAAGCGTTCGTCGTCACCAGGATCGGTGACATTGCTCTTCTGATCGCGATCTTCTTGATCTACGCCTATGCTGGCACTTTCAACTACAACGAGTTGGCCGCAAAGCTCTCTGGCGGAGGAAACTGGGCGGCTAGCCTTGCAAGGCTCGGACTTCTCGTCCCGACCGCCATCCTCTTCTTTGGTGGACCAATCGGAAAGTCAGCACAGTTTCCACTCCAGGAATGGTTGCCGGATGCAATGGCCGGTCCCACATCCGTCTCTGCACTGATACACGCAGCAACGATGGTCAAGGCTGGAGTCTTCCTCACTGGAAGAATGGGCCCGGTGTTCTACACTGCATTGGCCCAGTTCGGACAACTCACACCGTTCTTCGGCACGATCGCATGGATTGGCGTCATAACCGCTTTTCTCGCCGCGATACAAGCCACAGTTCAACGTGAAATAAAGAAGGTCTTGGCATACTCGACCGTTTCCCAGATCGGCTACATGATGCTCGGCCTAGGTGTCGCAGGCCTAGGCTCCGACTTCCTTCTAGGATACACGGCGGGACTCTTCCACGTCATGAGCCACGCAGTCTTCAAGGCTTCGATGTTCCTCGCTGCCGGCTGGGTGCTGCACGCAGCAGAGTCCAGGTTCATGGACGAGATGGGGGGCTTATCGCAAGTGTTACGGCTGACGACAATCTCGATGTTCATCGCCGGATTCTCTCTGATGGGCATTCCACCGCTGAGCGGTTTCTGGACCAAGGATCAAGTACTTTTCGCAAGCTACAGTGCCGGCCAATTAGTCCTCTACGCACTCGCCTTGGCTACGGTTTTGCTAACAGGATATTACACGATGAGGATGCTCGGAATGACATTCACTGGCAAGCCCAGCCGCCATTTGCAAGAAGTCGTAGAACACGGAGGTCATGTACGCGAAGCAGGTCTCGTGATGCTAGTTCCGTACCTATCGCTTGCAATTGGCAGCGTAGCCATAGGGATTGCCTTCCCATTCATCCGCGATCGGTTAACCGCCTATCTGAGCGGCACGTTCCTTCTTCCACCCTCGACAACTGCTCCTGCATTGGCGTCACCGGTGCCGGGGCTCAGCCTTGAATTAATGCTCACGATCGTTAGCGTTGTCGTCGCTGGCACTGGGGCTGCAATCGGTTACTATCGTCACTTTGGTGGAAGGCATCCATTCATCATGAAAATGGGCGCGGTACAGCGCTTCCTCTTCGAGCGATTCTATCTTAACGCGATCTACTACAAGGTCTTTGTAAACGGGATGATCCGTGCCGCACAAGCGCTGTATCGTTACGTTGAGCTCGACATCTGGGATAAGTTGAACCTGATTGTTCCACAGAGGTTCTATCGATACTCTGAAGCCAACGCAGTCTTGGATACTCGTGTCGTAGATGGAGCAGTTACTGGTATCGCATCATCAGGGTCGCGACTTAGCAACCTGCTCCGAAGATTGCAAACCGGCGTGACAGAACAGTATGTTCTAGGCTTCGCGATTGGAATCTTTCTACTCCTACTGTACATGATATTCGTGATTGGAGCAAGCTAGACAGGAATGCTCGGAATACTCTCAATCATCATCTTCCTCCCAGTCCTAATGGCGGTACCCACCTACATTTTCGGCAAGATCAACCCAAGGCTCGCTCGCATTGTCTGCATAGGGACAACCTCTGCCTCGTTCGGCCTCACGATGCTCATTCTTATTGTCTACCAGTACGGCTCGTCCGCTCCACCATTTCAACTCGTGGAAACCATGCCCTGGGCGCAATCCTTCGGGCTCAATTACATCGTCGGACTCGATGGCATCAGTCTGCCACTTCTGATCATTTCCACATTTCTCAGCCTCCTCGCATGCGCAGGATCCTTGGACCTCATCAACTTCCAGGAACCAGAATACTACGCGCTCTTCCTGATCTTCGAGACCGGCATAATCGGAGTCTTCACGTCCCTCAATCTGATCCTCTTCTACGTCTTCTGGGAGATAGTCCTGATACCTATGTTCTTCTTCATCGGCGTATGGGGAGGTCCGAGACGAAGATATGCCGCACTAAAATTCCTGTTATTCACATATTCTGCCAGCGCCGTGATGCTGTTCGGCTTTCTAGCAGTCTTCGCCTACACCCACACGTTCGATTACATATCCGTCGACGGTTCGCCGACCCTAATCTCTCAAGTAAACCAGATGCCCATGTTCATTCAATTGTTCGCCTCAATAACAACATTCATCGGATTCGCTGTAAAACTACCCATCGTCCCGTTCCATACGTGGCTTCCCGACGCTCACGTTGAGGCCCCCGCCCCGGTCAGCGTTCTACTGGCCGGTCTCCTCCTGAAAATGGGTGGTTATGGATTCATCAGATACAACTTGCTCCTCTTCTCTAATGCAGCCAACACATTGTGGCCATACTTTGCCGGAATAGGATTGGTCACAATGATCTACGGCGCCACTGTTGCTCTTGTCCAGACGGACTTGAAACGGATGATAGCGATGACGAGCATCAATCACATGGGCTTCGTCCTATTGGGTACTTTCTCCAGAAACGTTGCCGGAGTCTCAGGGGCTGTCTTCCAAATGTTCAATCATGCTCTAGCGATCGGTATTCTCTTCCTCATGTCCGGCTACATCCATGAACACATGGGCACACGAAACATCAACGAGTTGGGTGGCTTGAGGGGAAGGATGCCACTGACCGCGACATTGCTAGTACTTGGATCATTGGCGGCTATGGCGATACCTGGACTCTCTAACTTCATCAGTGAATATCTCGTTATTGCCGGTGCTCTTACCGCGAGTCCAATCTTTGCTCTTGCCATCATCGCCCCGGCCTTGACCGTCGGATACTTTCTCTGGATGCTAAGGCGGGTTGTCCTGACTCCCGCGACCGGACCTCGCAACGAATTGCATCTCCATTCCCTAATCATTCTAGCCGCCTTCCTGGTACCCTTGTTTATCCTCGGAGCCTATCCTGGACCAATGCTTGACAGCATAATTCGGCCAACAATCCTCAGATTCTTGGGTGGAGGACCTTAGAAATGGCTCCTCTACAACTCGTTCCACTCATCAGCTTGGCAGTCTTTGGACTGATCGCCCCACCCGCTGGCCTACTTCGAGGGGGACGAATGAGATTGAGACCGGCACCATACCTCGGCATACTTGGTTTGCTGATCGCGCTTGGCTCAATCTCATGGTTTATCCTCGTCAACTATCAAGCCACTGCGTTCGGTGCCCTCCGGTTCGACCTATTCACCTACTTCTTCGGCGGAATCCTCATAGGCACATCGACTCTCGTCGCACTTGCTTCACTCGGATTCACAAAAGGCGATCCGAACGAGGCCCCCTACTACGGCCTCCTTCTGCTCTCAACACTGGGAATGGTCATACTGGCCGCATCGCAAGACCTAGTCTTGCTCTACGTGGGATGGGAATTGATGAGCGTCCCAACCTATGCTTTGACCGCGATCAAGAAGAGAGACGTTCTCTCGAACGAAGCGGCAATGAAATTCTTCGTCCTATCGGCCATGTCATCAGCCCTCTTGGTCTATGCGATATCCCTCATCTACGGCATGACAGGCTCCACAAGCTTAGTCGACATTCGGAGTATTCTTGTCAACATAGCAGTCTCGCAACCGGGCGTCAAACCCTTTGGCGTGATAGCATTGGTCTTGTTCATCGTCGGCTTCGGCGTCAAGATGGCCGTGGTTCCTTTCCATATGTGGATTCCTGACGCGTTCGAAGGAGCACCTTCAACAATAAGCGCCCTACTCGCGTCCGGCGCAAAACTTGCCGCCTTCGCAGCCGCCTTCCGTGTCTTCATCTTCGGCATGGGCACCTTCCAAGTCGATTGGTACTCTACCTTCGCCATCCTATCGATAGTTACTATGACGCTCGGCAATGTCGCAGCGTTGATGCAGAAGGGTTTCACACGACTCCTGGCATATTCTAGCATTGCTCAAGCCGGTTATCTACTGATTGCGCTTGCCGTCACGACTCCGACCAACACGCTCGGATTAGCAGGTGCGATTTTCCACTCGTTGAATTATGGAATATTGAAGACGGCCACGTTCATAGCAGCTGCAGCGATTGCAACCAAGCTCCCGGTGACAGATCTCACATCTTTCAACGGTCTGGGCAAGCGGATGCCTCAAACCGCATTCGGGATCACAATACTTTTCTTGGCACTGGCAGGCGTACCCCCACTAAACGGCTTCTTCAGCAAAGCCATCCTCTTTACGGGTGCGCTAAACTCGCCGTTCTCCTGGGGACCTTACCTGGCAATCGCAGCTTTGCTGAACAGTGGATTCAGCATGGGATACTATGGATGGGTGATTAAGCGCATGTATCTTGACGATCCAGCGGACGCATCTCGGCTTCCCGAGCCTCGATCATACACAAGAATCCTCTGGGTAGCCGTTATCCTCTCATTTGCTATAGGGATCTATCCCCAACCCTGGATCTCACTTTCACAGAGCGCTGCGACATCTTTGTTATCCATCGTGAGCTAGAGACAAGGTTTCCGCATAGCCTCAGGGGTACGGAGGATCGACGCATCGGGTCCATTTACTCGAACAGTTTTATAGCACCCTGAAGGTTCGTCCGGTCGAATAAATCGCGGATTGAATCATGTCTGGCATCGATGCCGTCAAGAAGATCGTTGAGACAGAGGAAGAGGCCAGAAGGATCGTTGAGGACGCTAGACAACGAGCCCAGCAAATAATCTCCCAAGCCTCTAAGGAGGCAGAAGGAGTAAGAGAACAGGTCCTGGCAGATGCTAGAAGACGCCGGGAAGAGATGCTAACGAGAGCTCGCGAGGAGGCCGAGAAGGAAGCAATGGAGTCGGAAAGGGAGACCGAGAAATTGATAGAGAATTATCATCGAGCTTTCGACGAAAGAAAGAACGACGCCGTTCGAAAGGCCGTGGAACTCGTATTGCAGAAGTAATGATGGAAATGTCGGAATCACTAGAGAAGCTGCGTAATCGAATCCTATCTGATGCTAGACTCAAAGCCGACGAGATTATCCGAGAGGCGAGCCAGAAAGCAGATCAAATCCGGAACGAGGCCCGTGAGAAAGCTGAGCGTGAAGCTAGCGAGATTCTCGCACGTGCCGAGGCGGAAGCTGAGGCCGCTAGGCGTAGCATCATAAGCTCCAGAATAAGAGCCAACCGACTCAAGCTTCTAGAAGAGAGGAACAAGATCGTGCAAAGCGTTCTAACTGATGTGGAAGAGCGACTTTCCACTGTCGCGACAACAGGAAATTTCCAGGAGGTCGTGAAGAGACTCGCAACGGAGTCCATCGATGCTATCGGATCCGACCATGCAACATTGAAGATTGGGTTTCCAAAGACATCACGTGACAAATTTAACCTCCCGGCAGATGCCTTGCCAAGAGGCGCCACTGTCGTTTATGACGAGAAACTTGCAGAGGAACTCGGTGGCGTTGTTGCAAGCGATTCAGAAGGGAAGATTGCATACCGTAACACTTTTCGAGCAAGATTGGATCGGCTCGATCGTGAACTCTTGACTCTAGTCTCGTCCACGATCTTTGGCGAGCAACGGCCAGGTCAAAGGGAAGAAGTGGAAGCAACATCTGCGTAGGCACCCGAAGTATTGCTAACTCCTGTCCGAATGCGAAGAGTCACAGTCATAGTCTCAAAAGACCAACTGACCAACTTTCTCTCATACGCCGGCCAAGAAGGCCTCCTTCACTTTGTCACGGTGCCAGACAAGCAAGTGCCGACAGGAACGATTCCATTCGAAACATCATTATTAGTAGCACGGTTGGCTGCAGTTCGGAATAGGCTCACAACTATCGCCCCACTAATGCGGGACTCCCACGCAGAACCTGAATTGAACAACATTTCCTCTCAAAGCGTCGAAAGTCTGGCCGAGTATTTGGACAAAGAAGCATTGAACCTAGAGCGAAGTGTCAAACAACTCGAGGCACGGCAAGAGAAGCTCCAAGAAGAGAGAGGACGCAACGTCCAGCTTTCCCGGCTCCTATCAGGACTCGAAAAGCTCGGCGTCAGACTTAGCACAGTAGGCGGGACTGGATTCACCACAATCCTAGCCGGAGAGGCCCCGAGGGATTCCGTCGAAAGCATTCGCATGGAACTGGATCGGGTGTCGTACGGCAACGCCATCTTCGCAATCACGAATACTAGCGACGAAGCCGAGTCTTTCTTTGCAATACTGCCCAGCGCGTTTCAGGACGAAGCCAAACAAGCTCTCGCTGCCCTGGGAGCGAGACTTGAGCCGGGCCTTGCCCAGCTCCCACCCGACCCCTCGGAGGCCAAGAAGCAAGTAGAGCAGCGGCTCGAGGAAACTCGGCTAGGGGAGAAGGAGCTCGAGACTGACAGAGCGCAGCTGGCAAAGGAGTACGGTCCCAGATATGCATCCCTTTTGATGATGTTCGAAATTCTTGAGGTTCGTGCCAAAGCACTGTCGACTGCACTAGCGACCCAATCGACGGTACTGTTGGACGCCTGGGTTCCGGAAGAAAGGTTTGACGGCTTTTCGAAAGGAGCATCAAAGGCCTCTGGTGACGACATCTCCATCCAAGTCGATGAACACGCAGCCGAGAGAATAGTCAGGACAGCGCGCGAGCACAGCGAAGAACTAATCCCAGAGCATGTTGTCGGCGAAGAGCCACCACCCACGCTCATTGATGCCCCGGCATTTTTCAAGCCCCTCCAGTCCGTAATCAATAATTTCGGAACGCCGTCATACCACGAGTTGAACCCGTTACCTTTCATGATAATCACTTACCCGATCATCTACGGCCTAATGTTCGGCGATGTCGGCCAAGGACTGCTATTCATTTTCGGCGGTCTCTTCCTCTGGAATCTGAAGAAGAAGGGAAGGAAAATCTTCGAGCTTGGCCAAATGATCGCAGATGGTTCTGAACTCCTCATACTGCTGGGCATAGGCATTGTGGTCTTCGGGATAATATTCGGGGACTTCTTTGGATTCGCACCTGACTTCCTCAAGTTCAATGTTGTCAACGGTGTCAGGGCCCCCATCTTCAGTCCGAGCGATTTGAAAATCGAGTTCATGGTCATAACACTCTTTGTCGGCGTTGCACACTTAACATTCGGCCTCGCCTTGAGCGCGATCAACAAGATCAAGAACAAAGAGTACTCGCACGCAATCTTTGGCCCTATCTCTTGGGCGGTATTCTACATATCTGGCGTTTACCTTATTTCACAAGTAGTCATTGCGGGGTTCAAGTTCGGGATCGCACTCAAGCCGCCCTACGTCTTCTTCCTCGTCCCAATCTTTGTCCCGTTAGTGCTTATGGCATGGAAGGAGGGAGGACTCCATATGTTCGAGGCCTTCCTCAGTTCCGCTAGCAACACCTTCTCCTATCTACGGATCTGGGCACTAAACATTGCAGACTTCGAATTCAAGTTCGCATTGTTCATCGCTCTAGGCGTTCTAGGAGCAATAATCGGCAATGTCCTCGTTCTGATCATAGAAGGCCTGATCGTTTTCGTGCAAACTCTGCGACTTCACTGGGTCGAATGGTTTAGTAAGTTTTATGAGGGGACGGGAACCCCGTTCGCGCCATATCAAGAACCGTTAACAGGATTGGTTGTAGCTAACAAATGGTATCAGAACCAATAGTTTACGCATCATTAGGCGTCGGCCTCAGCGTCTTCTTATCAGTGATTGGCGCGTCGATCGGAATAAGCATCTCAGCTCCAGCAATCGCCGGAGCCGGTACTGAACGACCCGAGATAGTGTCAAAGAGTCTCATCGCAACCATTCTTGCCGAGGCGATTGCGATCTACGGACTTGTCGTCGGCCTCCTCTCCATCTTTAGGTTGACCAGTCTCACTCCAGCCGACACTGACATAGCATTCCGGATATTCTCCGGCGGATTGATAATGGGAATCGCCGCCGTCGCTGCGGGTATAGGAATAGGAACATCAGGCAGCGCCTTGGCTTCAGCGACCGCGGAAAAACCTGAGCTATTCTCAAGGGCTGTAGTTCCGTTGATCCTCGCAGAGGCTCTAGCAATCTACGCTTTCGTTGCGGCTCTGTTACTCGTAATATAGAGTCAGCCAATCCAAGCGACTAGACCGTGCTTCGCGACACTGTCGTTCACCTCCTAAGGGACAATTATACCGAGGCCAAGGTTCGCGGGAAGAAACGCTTCCTTCTGGAACGGCAGCAATTACAGTCGCTGACGGAATTCAAATCCCAAGCAGAAGTAATCGGTTTCCTAGCCGACAGTCCTTACGGAGCCGAGCTTTCGAAGCTCCCAGACTCTGCGAGCGCAGCGGAGGCCGAAAGAACCGTTAGCCAAAGCCTTGCAAGAACGGTTGAGAATATAGAAGCCTCAGCAAAAGGGAACGTTCGTCAATTCATTATCGAATACCGCCGACGGTATGACGCGCGCAACCTCGCTAGGCTCCTAGTCTTCAAGCTGCAAGGCAGGCCGTGGGAAGAGTATGTTAGTACACGTTCTCCACTTGGAACATTGTCCGAGAAGCAGCTCAGAAAATTGTACAACATTGAGAATTCTAGAGACCTGATCGAGGAGATGGCTGATCAGACTCTTGAAGGTCGCCTCGAAAATATGCAACTTGAAAGCCCGAGTCCCGATAAAACGGCGTTAATACGTGACATTATTGTCGGTTGGGGAGACGAGCGATTCTACGCATACGCAAGCAACAAGCTTACAGGAAGGGACCGGACCATTTGCATCCCGATTATCGGCTCCGCCATCGATCTTGGTAACATCAGCATCATTCTGCGAGGCAAACTCATGGGTCTTGCAGACATCCGAAGCCATCTAGTTCCCGTCTATTGGAAACTCGACGCCAAGACTTTGGAGTCACTGCTAACAGCTGAGGACATTCAACAAACACTCGACAGGATAAGTGCTCATAGATACTATCGCAGGATTCTAGCAGGTTCGAGACAGAAATACGACGAGACTAAGTCCCTAGCTTTCATGGAAGTACTTGCTAGGGAGCATTTCGCAAAGTTGAGCCATGAAATCTTCCTGGGCATTCCCTACAATATAGGAGTCATCCTCGCCTTTCTTGTCCTGAAGGACAATGAGGCTCGAAACCTTTCCGCCGTGATCTCCGGGATCAACGCGGGACTGTTGCCCGAACAGATTAGGCCTTTACTGGCTGCATAACTAGATCGGCACTACATCTTCTTTACGAAATAGTAGTAGGTGTAGGCCAGGCTTCCCATAGCGCTGACGAAGAGTCCAATCACGGACCCCTCGCAAGGTGCAAGTCCATCACAGGATGGCAGTCCAAGAATAGGATTCAGAGCGAACCCGCCCAAGAAGTATCCTAAGATGAGGAACGTGATCGTGTTGACGCCGAACCCTAGCAATCGGCCCGACTTTTGGTCCATGAATGGGGCGGGTCCTTCTTTGCTACTCTTGCTCGTCCCAAAAGTTCCTCTTCTTGAATGCGAGGTTTGCGTCGTTTGTCGCGGTGGCGTGGGAGTTGAAGGGGGAAGTCTAATCGTTGCACCCTTGATGCACTCGGTTACACTGGTTCGCCCTATTTCTGAATCACCATGGCTCTTGTTGATCTGACATGCCAGGGATACGAGCATCATCGGGACAAATTCTGCTCGTTCGGCAAATTCTCGTAGTCTCGGGGCCGGGAGGCCTCCTATCTTGGCAAACTCCTCCCAGCCAATCTTTTCGGTGGCTGCTTGAAGTGCAGCTTTGACTTTTGGCGTGGCTTGAACTTCTAGATCGGGATTGTCGTTTGTAGGATTTTGGCCCAGCTGCTTTCTCCCTACTCCGCTTCAATCAAGGCTCCGGATCGGGTAAGTGCTTCCAACACCTTGTTCGACGGGTTCTTCTCCAGAACAGTGAAGGCATGCTCAGCCGTCGTGTCTTCTCCCATTCTTAGCACTGCTCGAAGAAAGATCAGTGCCTCTTGTGAAATGTCCGCCAATTGGTTCATCCTCTCAGACGCTAGAAGCAAGAATTCTTGGAGTTTAGCTCTCTCAGCCTCAAGCTGTTTCGATGTACCGTCTCGCCTCTGGGCCTCTGTTGCCAAGGCCGCCTTCAGATCCGGCTGATCCACGTTCGGGATCTCCGTCTGGACGAAGTCGTGAAGGACCAGCGTTTGAAGGGCCACCGAGGCCTTGTCACCAGGGACCGCAACTAGTAGATGAGTCCAATCCGCTTTCCTGTTGCCTATCGCAATCAACACTTGATCCTTAAGATTGGTTTGGAGGGCCTTTTGAGCGTCCTGGAGTCTCCTTGTCGTTATCCGGCCGAGTATCTTATTGAATCCGAGTCCACTGGTTCTCACGTCGTGGATGGCGAAACCGGTCTCCAAGATCTGGTTGATTAGCCCTATTGTCTTCTTCGCGTCTTCAATCTCTCTTTCCAGCTTTTCGATCCTTGATTGTGATTCTCGATACTGGTCCCTGATCCGGTCCAACTGCTTCCAGTACTCGTCGAGTTTGCCACCTGGGTCTTTCATAGGTTCGACATTGTTCCTGGCTTTCCTGGGGGCTCCTAGGAGCCGGATTGTATGGAGGGTTTCATCTCTAAGTTTGGCGAATTCTCGGATGTACTTGGCAATTTCCTCGGTGGTCAATCGACCGGGACTCAGAAGGATCTCTCGCCGTTCAAGCCTCCGTGACGACCCGAGTTGCGCGAGAAGGTTCTCGCTCTTCGTTCTGGGCAGGATGATTCGAAGAACGGCACCCTTCGTGGTCGTGCTCATTACTAGGCCAGCAATGCGTAGAGTATGAAGAGAGGGGCTAGCGCAAGTGTGATCGTGTTTAGCAATTTAATCACGACGTGTAACGAGGGTCCGGCCGTGTCCTTCAATGGGTCCCCGACAGTGTCGCCTATTACTGTCGCAGCATGTGTGGGGCTTCCTTTTCCTCCTAGGAATCCTGCCTCAACATACTTCTTGGCGTTGTCCATAGCTCCGCCGCCATTGTTCATGAACAATGCTAGGAGGATACCGGCGACGGTTCCTATCATGAGGAGTGCGCCAATCGCCTCGGGCCCAAGAACGAGTCCGACAATTATGGGCGTTAGTACAACGAGCAGACTGGGAGCGATCATGTTTCTCAGTGCCGATCTCGTTGAAATGTCGACACAGCGGGCATAGTCAGGTTTGGCTGTCCCTGCCATTATCCCTGGAATCTCTCGGAATTGTCTCCTGACCTCTTGTATCATTTCAGCAGCAGTCTTTCCGACCGCTCGTATTGCCAACGAGCTGAATACGAAAACGAGCATCGCGCCGATCAGTCCACCGACGAAGACGGTTGGTCGAGCAAGATTGACGGCCTGGCCGCTTGCGAACAGCAGCCCCTTATGCTTGGCCAGCACTTCGAGAAATGCAGAGAACAGGAGGAAAGAGGACAACGCGGCAGAGGCGACGCCGTAGCCTTTGGTCAAGGCTTTTGTCGTGTTCCCTGCTGAGTCCATGAGGTCGGCCACATCTCTCTGTTCCTTCGGCATGCCCGACATTTCCACGATGCCGGCTGCATTATCAGTGATTGGTCCGAAACCGTCCATTGCGAGTATCATGGGTGTGACCGAGAGCATTCCCATAGCTGCGGTGGCTGTTCCATAGATTCCAAGTGCTATGGCGCGCGGGCTTGATGTGCTTGCGAGTGGGTCTTTGAGAGCATCGACGCCACCTCCGAGGACGTATGCGATGATCAATGCTCCCACAATTACTATTACAAATAAGCCGGTGGACTCCATGCCCACGGCTAAGCCCTGGATGACTCCGGGTGCAGGGCCCGATTGTGCCGCGTTGCTGATCTCTCTTACAGGCCGCTTTGAATAGGAGGTGTAATAGTTCGTTATCCAAGTGATGAAGACTGCCGCTACTATTCCGGTCAAGGCCGCATAGAACATGTTGAGGTTAGCATATCCCAGCAGCCATACGGTGGCAAAGAAGAAACCGCCCATAGCTAGGACAGCAGTGACTATTAGCCCTCGAGCAAGTGGCCGGAACGGGTCTTCTTTCCCACGGGCGGAAACGAAGAACATTCCAACTATGGCTGCCAAGAGGCCAAATGCTCTCGCGACTAAAGGGAACAATACCCAGCTCACCACATTATAGCCCGCAATGTCGTTCCCAAACGTCAAGAGGCCTGCACCTAAGATCATTGCCCCTATGTTCTCGCCCGTGATCGACTCGAAAAGATCCGCACCCCTGCCAGCAATGTCACCCACATTGTCGCCAACGAGATCAGCAACAACAGCTGGGTTTCTCGGGTCATCTTCTGGTATTCCTTCTTCGACCTTGCCCACGAGATCCGCACTCACGTCGGCCGCTTTAGTGTAAATCCCTCCTCCGAGTTGAGCGAACAGCGCCGCAAAACTCGCGCCGAAAGCAAATCCTACAATGAGGGATGGCGCAATATCCGGGCTCTTACCGAATACGGTAGTGAAGAGAAGGTACAATCCAGAGATTCCAAGGAGGCTCATAGAGACAACTGCGAGGCCGAAGACCATTCCTCCTCGGAAGGCTACCTGCAACGCAGGATTGAGACCGGCCGTGGATGCTTGAGCTGTCCGAACGTTCGACCGCACCGAGATGTACATTGCAATGTATCCCGCCAAGCTTGAGCAAGCGGCTCCAACGATGAACCCGAGAGCCGTCTGCGGACCCAGGAGTGGGTTGGACGAGTCACGTATGACAAAGGCGAATACGGCTGCAAAGACGATCGCGATAATACTGATTGTCTGGTACTGACGGCGAAGATAGGCTTCAGCTCCTAGACGTATGGCGTCAGCGATGTCCCTCATTTTCTCGTTGCCCGTGTCCTGGCTCATTATCCACCTGGCCAAGAGACCAGCCACCGCTAGCGAGGCTAGTGAGACTCCGATTATGAACTCAAGAAGAACCAATGTTACAGTTTCACACCAATCGTATACCGAGTTAGAATTTCCGTCAAAAGAAACCGTTCGATTATAAAACCATTCTCAGGACCCAAGATGCCAAGGGGACAAACGCATAAATCGAATGCGAGTGATTGGCGGTGAAAAGGATACGAGTCATGACCGGGTCCAATTACGATGTTATTGTTGTCGGCGGCGGTCCCGGAGGACTTGCCGCCGCCGTGTATATGGCTCGGAAAGGGTTGACGGTCAAAGTTTTCGAGAAAAAAAAGGTCCTTGGGAAACCGGTCAGATGTGGGGAATTCTTCCCGTACAAGGACGAGATGGCTAAACTACTTCCCCGAGCAAAATATCTCGACGTTTTAGACGTTCCCTCTTATGCCGCAGATAACAAGTGCACCAAGATACGCGTTGTCAGCCCGCGAGGTAAAGTGTTCGAGTTCCCATTCAACTCGTTCATACTCGACAGGCACATCTTCGAAAGCCATCTAGCAGATGTTGCGAGAAGCTACGGAGCAGAGGTTGATGTCGGCATTCAAGTTCACTACTATCCCGACAAGAACGGTGTTGGACCATCACCGGAAAAAATCGTCACGAGTGATCTCGTCATAGCATCGGACGGATTTCCGAGCGAGACCGCGACCGCGGCTGGCCTCCCAGAGAAGGAGTATGCGAATCCGTACTCGGTCGCCACAAACATGCAATATCTCATGACAGATCTCGAAGTGGAGCAGGATGTTGCGGAGTTGTACATGGACCCGAGATACTCACCCGGTGGATATGGATGGATTATTCCGAAAGGTGAGAAAAGCGCGAACGTTGGGATCGGAATCCGAGAACCATATGTGAAGAGGGAATGGACGATACGAGACTTGCTAGTAGGATTCATTGAGAAGAACAAAGTCGCGTCCGACCGCTTGAAAGGCGGCAAGAGAGGGTCAATGGTCGCAGATAGTCTCCCCGTCGACGGACCGTTAAAACGAACTTACACCGACAAAGTAATGGCTGTGGGAGACGCTGCGGGAATGGTTATGCCAACGAACGGGGGCGGGATACCAACTGCGCTGATTACAGGTCGATTGGCCGGTGAAGCAGCGGTTCGATATTTCGAAAGCAAGGCGCCATTGTCGAGTTATGAGGACGCTTGGAAGGAACAGATGGGCACGGAGATGGAGAATAGCAGGATAATGCGAGTGGTCTCAGACCGGTTCATGGGCCACGGGTTTATGTTCCATCTGATGCTCCGACTGGTTGGAACGGAGCGGATTTCGGACGTGATAATGTGTCAGATGCCCAGCAACATGGGCAAGATCTTCCACTTGCTCGCCTAGATAGGATCAGTGTAGGGCCGCGTCGACCATCATGCCAAGGAACAGGAGAAACAGATAGGGACTGGAGAGTTTGAACATTCTCCACGCGTTCGTCTCGGTCGGACGATACAACACGAGCGCACTCCCGACTAGATTCGCGATCCCCGTTGCTAAAGCAATCGCTCCATAGAGGAAGCTGAAACGTCCCAGAGACCAAACGGCGATCGAGAATGGGAATAGGATGATTGATGCGAGCATTATCACTCGCAACGCTGATTCTTTCCCTATTACGACTGGCAGCATCGGCACTCCCACCCTTTCGTAATCGCGTCGATAGGACACTGCGAGAAACCATATGTGGACTGGTATCCATAGGAAGACGAGGCCTGCCATGGCAACTGCAAGCAAACTGAAACTGCCCACTGGCCCTGTTGTGACCACGGACCACCCGAACATGACGGGCAGTCCGCCACTAAACCCACCGAGCAATATGTTTAGCCAAGTCCTTCTCTTCAACAGCATACTGTAGACAACAACATTGTCAATAATGCCTAGGGCCATCCACACAAATGAGAGAATGTTGAATGCCGCTGAAAGCGCCAGTGAGATCGTGACAAGTGTTAGTCCAAAGAGGAGCCCGTTTCTTGCAGGGATTCGACCAGAGGGTAGTGGACGATGACGTGTGCGCAGCATCACTGCGTCAATGTCACGATCAATGTAACTAGTTAGAACATCGCATCCCGCACATCCCGCAGTAATCGCGATCCCGGCCAAGATCCATTGGACCGGGGAGAATGGGAGGCGAAGAACTCTCGTGGCAACGAATGTGGCTGAGAGCGCGGTGAACACTAGTAAAGAGACGATCTTGGGCTTGGTTAGTTCGTAGTAGTTTCTCGCCCGTTGAGCAATACTCTGGATTACAACTTCGTATTGCTGGAGTTGCACAATCTATCCGCCACAGCCCGCTCTGAGGTCACCGTTCATTTGCGGATGTTCATTGCTACAGGTCTGTGTACAACGATATTTCGTTGTTCCCTGGCCTACTATCTGAAATGACACACTGTACCAATTACCGAAGTTGATGAGGTTGCTTTTTGGAATAGTGCTGTTTGTAATCGAGATGAAGGACTTGCTGTCGATGTCGTATCCATGGCCTTGTAGACCTGGAAGCTGGACCGTGCTTTCGTTAGTGCTTACAGGGTGGATGTAGAGTGTTATCGTATCGCCGACGCTGCCAAAAACCAAGGAGGGATCAGGGAGAGGCGCTAGTTGAGTTGCATTTCGACTTGTGATTTTGGGGCCCGTTACGTTGCTGAACGGAGGTAAGGGAGCTGCGGTTGAGTTGAGTTTGTAAACGGCTTGTACCTGAAACCCTCCGCGTTCATGAATGATTGCCTGCATAATGTAGAGCCGATGTTCGGGTACGACTAAGCACGCCGTACTGTGAGAGACGACAAATTGCGTGTAGTAAACGGAGCCGAGGGCAGCAGCAATTAGAACAAGGCCAATAATCCCAACGGCAGGCATATGCTTCTTGGGACTGGGTGTTTGAGGATTGGTTGGTGTGGACATGGTTATCCTAGACGAGCTTCGATTGGACAGAAACCCGGTATATATGAAACGTTGCGGCAAAAGCAACTAGGACGAGTCCGATCTCGAATAGGGCATAGTTCTTTAATCCACTGAGTACTGCCTGGAATATCGATACGTCTAGGAATACTTGTAGGAGTAGCAGGCCACCAATCAAAGCGTACACCTCGCTCTTTGAGAAAATGTAAGGTGGAAGTTTTCGGAATGGCAAGGGTTTTCGCGCGGCCCGTAATGCATCGATCTTCGCCCTCCGCCATCGGACGAAGGCATAGACGAAACCATACGCAAGAGCTGTCGCTACAATCAATGATGCAAAGAACAACGAGGAGTCGATCACGAGCTGGTTGGGATTGCTCAAGGGTAGGAGAGGATTGTCTGCTCGGAATCCCCAGACAGTTACTATCGCCATCTGCCCAAGCGACGCGACACCGAGGGCGATCCAGAAGGGACGATCGATCATAGCAATTCTCTTGCCACGATCGAGGAGTGGAACAACGAGGAAGATGACGACGAATATGGCCGGGACTATTGCTCCCGCGATGAAGGGATCCAAGCCCTTGACCCTGATGAAGGCGTAGAGGCTTGTAAAGTACCATTCTGGAAATGTGATCTCAGTTCTTAACCGTGGGTCGTATTGGACGCCGAGCTCGACGGGGAAGAGGCCTCCCATCACGAAGATGATCCCGATTATGGCAGATGATACTGGAATGTCGAGGACGAGATTCTTGGGCAAATGTACGCCCATTAGCGCGAGCATTACTATTGGTATGATGAAGACGTGGAGTGCATAGAACCTGAGTACTATATCGTTAAACGAAAAGCCGAAAATCACCTGTGCCAGGAAGGTTCCTAGTATCTGACGCGGCGGACTTAGCAGGGTCAATGTTCTCCCGATGTTGATGGCCAACTGTCCTCTAATGTTGAGGATCAGGTCATACCCTGTGTAGGCTTCAACGACAGTAACGACGCCCAGGATTACTCCTGTTATCCAAAGCATTTCGTATCTGAGCTTGTAACGTCCCGAAAAGAACTGGTAGAACATGTGCATAACCGCAAGAAGAACCATCGCATTCGATGCGTGATAGTGAATATTCCGCATCATCAATCCCCAGTTTACCTGGTCATTGATCGATTGAACGCTTTGGAAGGCTTGGTTGCAACTTGTCGCTGTCGCGCTGGGTGAGCAGTCACCGAAATTCGGGGTATAGTGAAACATGAGGACCGCTCCGCTGATGCCAAGGAGGACGAAGACGACGAAGGTGAGCATCCCGAGAAAACCCAGGGGACTAATGAACCTAGAAGGGAAGACGATCTTGAAAGCAAGGAGAACTGTCCTTTCTAGTCTGTACCATGCCCATCGCAGCAGGGCGATGATCGGGTCTAAGACCCGCTTCTTCGTAGCACGACTAGTGGAGGCCAATTCCTGGCACACCCTCTAAATTGTCAGACGGATCCCAAGGTTCTGCAATAATATTTCCGTTATTATCAACCGTCAGCCTAATCCTTGGAAGTCTTCCAAGGTTCAAATCAAACGCTGGGCCACGTTGAGGCACAGCGTCGCTTATCTCGTACTGGCTTCCGTGACATGGACACTGCAGTCGGTACTGGCTATCGGCATAGCCGGGATTAACTAAGCATTGGAGATGAACACATGTAGTGTTGTACGCAACATATTTCCCGTTACTTGTCTGAACTGACCCATCTGTTGTTGGTAAAGAGTCTGGAACCCGAGCCAAGACATTCCTATAATATGGGCTAACGGATGGATCGTAGGGCCAGTAGAAGAATTTGTACGGCATTCGTCCCAAGGGGCCTTCGACGAAGTTCGTTGCCTTCGCAGGATCAAGTTCAGCATCGTAGATATTCGCGATCGTTGCGGGTCCTTTTGCCGGTGGAATCAACGGCCCTAGGATGCCACCGGATGTGGCGAGCGACGCGGCAACGAGTACTGCTGAGCCTCCTACTGCGGCTTGGAGGAACATTCTCCGTGATATCATGGGTCCGCGAGACGCGGGAGGAGCGGATGGAGGAACTTGCGAGCTGGGAGGCGGAGAAGGGGGAATGGTTTGCCCTGGATTAGGCTGAGGCTTCTTCTCGGTGGTAGACATACAAGCTACCGAAGACTATTTCGAAGCCTTGATGAAAGTCTATAAAACCCTTCTTCTGATGCGAAAAACAACCGCAGCAAGAAACTCGGAAGTTCGACAACAAACAGATAAAGCAAGCCAAACGTCCATCTAAAAATTCGATAAACAAGAAAGCTAGGAGAGTAGAGATCGTAAGTGAACAGGGTAATCTCGTCAATCATACTGGTCCTAGGCCTCGCCACCATGATGATCGGGGTGTACGCCGAGCAATGGAACACGATCAAGGACCTTGTAGTCAAATTCGTTCCTCTGTTCCCATAGGTTATCGATAAACAAGGAGAGATTGAAGGTAGCACAAGAAACAGAGCGTACAGTTGACGCGAAACAGTCGTCTCCCGGGTTTTTGACTAGATTTCGAGGAAGACTGCGAGGTCGAAAGGCTCGCATCCATTATTGGCCTATCAGAACCGTAGTCCAACTCGCGTTTTTCCTTCTTTTCGCCGGATTAGCATTGACTCGGTTGGTCCCGTCCTTTGTTGCAAACAGAGGTTGGATCGTCCTTCCCGTTCTAGCGAGCATCAAGGCCCCTGGAGCGTACACAGGGGCATTTGATGCCACAACTCTACTCCTATCGCAGCCCATCTTTCCATGGTTGCCTATTGGGATATTCCTGGTCGTGGGGGCGGTCCTTGGACGGTTCATGTGCGGCTGGATATGTCCGGTTGGGTTCATTCAGGACGTTGTGACCGGTATCAAGGGAAGAGTCACGCAGGTTCAGAGGAGAACCCAGAACTATTGGGTCCGACTAAAGTACGTCCTCGTCTTCTTGGCCTTCATCCTTAGCGGTTCATTGTCACTCGCGTTGTACTATGGGTCAGGAAACGAGTACAGGACCGGTCTGGGCGATTTTGCACCTGGACTCTTTGTAGCTATCACGCCTGAGGGAACACTCTTCGGCACATTACCAGCCATGATTGCCGGGTTAGCGAAGGCGACGAATCCTCAATCCTATCTCTCAAGTGTATCTGTCCTGACATGGGTGAACATCATCATCCTGGCAGGATTCTTTTTCGCAGCCTGGCAGATTCCACGCTTCTGGTGTAGGTATGTCTGCCCGGTCGGAGCGATAATGGCGGTGTTTCAAAAGAATAGCTTGCTGGGCATGCACAGGGACCCGGTAAAATGCGCGGATTGTAAGGAATGTCAGGACGCATGTCCGATGCAAGTACCGATTCTCGATCTGGACTGGAAAAAGTTTAACGACTCTGAATGTATCCTTTGCATGGCCTGTGTAGACGCTTGCCCGAGCGGGGCCCTCTCACTAAAGTTCCCCTAGACTCATCGGGCCACCCGTTCCTATGACGTCAGCATCCAAGTAACGAAATATCCTAGTCCTTCTGCATCATTGTCCCTAGCCGATTAGGATTGCGATTCACGCCAACCGATGGACCAGCACTCATCTTTCTCGGCATGTTTGTCCTCTCAATATCATTGACAGCCGCATTCGTCGGCCTAGATACACTCGCACGCATTGTGGCGATAGTGGGCCTAGTCCTTAGCGGGTTTGGCCTGTGGCCCGAACTATCGTATCTTAGCAGTCAAAGGCAAGGTCAACTGACGAGGTAATCCTTCCTCGCTTCAGGTCGAGATTTTTGATGGCCGACTTCTCATTCTGATTCCGAGTCGCCGTTGAGATATCTTCGAATTAGCATCTCGAAGAAGATGCTGACAGCACCTTGTTTGCTCTGATAGACCCTTTGAATCTCTTTTCTCACTTCCAGTTCCAAATCGTTGCTAAGTGAGACAACCATTCTTCCCAAGAACACTCTACAAGTATCGGCTACTCTGACGGATGGTGCTTAAGGGATTATCCTTTTCTGATGAAACTATAGCTGAAGTTTTGTCAACAGTGGGTTCGAGCCGCGATAGAGTGCTTCTTTCTAAAGTAGGACTTTAGGGCTATCAAACTAATCACGAGCGCACCTATTATCGCATAGATTGGTGGAATTGAGAATTGAAATGGATCGGTCGAGGGAAGCGATGACGATGTGTTCGTTGGAGTGAAGTTCAAAGTCACTTGAACTGTGTGAATCAAGCGGCCGAATGATGTTGTGGCTGTCCCTTTGAGATAGAGAGTGTAACTAACCACGTTGTCGCCACTCGTACAGCTGAATGTCCAAGTAGCATTAGGATTTGGCGTGACTGTTTTCGGTTGATCTAGGTCTGGACAGCTGGGCCCATAATCCGAGCTTATGGGCTGTGTAAGCTCTAGCCTGACTGATCCTTGGAAACCGCCTACAGCGTGTACTTGGATTGTTACGTTCGCAATGCGGTCGAGAGGGAGAGTTGCATTGGAGGGGGATGCTCGTAACTCGAAATCAGGGGGTGCCGGTGAAGCTAGAATACTCTTTGACGGATCTCCACTAAGGGTAGTGGGATGGGCGAAGGGTAGAGAGATCAAGAAGACAATTGCTAACAGGAGAAGAAGAAAGTCGTTTCTGGACATGGCTGCGTTTGGTCTTGATTGGTGGGCAGCTGCCAATTGCTTAGTAAAGATCACGTTGTAGTCTGGTTTCACTTTTGTGAGGAATCGCCAAGTTTCCTGGTGAGGCGTTCTGTTGCCGTGAAGTTGATCCAGGGTCCTGAGGCGAGTGTATTGTTGCTGATTATTGCTATGGTCCCATCATTTGTCTGTACCCAAGTAGTTCTCAACCAGACCCTGATGACTCTGCCTCTAATACTGCCATAGAGAATATCATCACCAATCCTGAGTGTGTTATCCTGGAAGAGAAGTATTCCTGCTATCATGTTCGAAAAAGTCGTTTGCAATGCGAGGGACACGGCTAGTGTCACCAGTCCGGAAATTGTGAGAGCACCGGAAAGGTACGGTGCAAGGCTGGAAATGCTGAGGACAGAGGTTACGGCAACCACGATCCAGGCAGCATTCAATGCGACCCGGATGTAGCTGATGACTCTCGGGGAAACGCCAGCTCTCCGTGCTCCATGCGTTATTACTCTACTGAGCAGTTGGCTTACGAACCAGGCGATCGTAATTATGATCGCGACTTCTACTAGTGTGAGGATTGTATCCGTGGGTAAGTTGAACATTGAACTGTTTCAACGTTGCTCGCGAAATAACGATGATAAAATAGCTTGGTCTTCAAAGGTGTGGCTCCTTTGGTGGAGCCGATGGCTAGTTCTTCGCTTTTGAAGCGCCTACGTCTTCGGTGTCGAGGGCGGGGTTGAAGGAGAGGATGTCGAAGTTGAGATGCTAGGCTTTTTGCGTAGCAACGTTACTGAGGCTAAGCCGAGTGCCGCGATGGCGATGACGAAGCCGTAGAGAGCGAGGCTGAGCTGTATGGGATCTTGCTGACTTTGGAGCGTGACCGCGTTCGAGGTGCTTGACGCCATGGACGATGAACCTGCCCATGAGGCGGAGACTGTCCATCTGCCCGATTGATCCACAGTGTACGTGTCGGAGAACGCTCCTGTTGCGTCAGAGTTCACAGTATGGGTGATTGTTCCTGATGGTCCTTTGTACGTTAAGGTTATCGTTGCCGAGGTTGCTGGGTAGAGATATCCACTGAGTGTGATCACGTCGCCGGGTTTCGCGTTTAGTTCCGAAGATGAGAGTACGATGCCGGTTGGAGATTGCGAGACTGTGAGGGTTGCGGTGCTGGATTGGCCGATATGGTTTTCATCGCCTGAGTAGGTGGCGCGTAGAGTGTATGCTCCTGTATTGGGTGGAGTGAAACTTGTTGCGAAGCGGCCTTGGGAGTCAGTTGTTGTCGTGGCGATGATGCTGTACGAGCCGCCACTAGTAGTGTATTCTAGTAGGATCATTGCAGCAGCAAACGGTGTCCTATCTGTCTGGTTTGTTAGTGTGCCCGAGACGGTGACTGATTGGCTGGACGTGGAAGGCGAGGGGTTGACGGTTAGATTGATCGTTGTGTTGACAAATGTGACATCTTTGACTTCCACTGTCCCCTTGCTGCTCTGTTGACCACCCAGGATGATGTCCTGTTTGCCCACTTTGTCCACGTCTCCTATCGTGATGGCCGCGAGTGCTGACGAAGCGTTCTGATACATGATCGATTTTTGCAGCGTTATAGTAGAGCCTGTCCATGTCCACGTTCTGATGGTTGCATAGAATGCGTCTGTTGAGCCTACGGGGATGTTGGTGTAACCGGCTGTTACGATCTCGGTGATGCCGTCACCGTTTACATCGCCCGTTGCGACGCGGACTATGTCGATGCTGCTTTGGCTAGATGTTTGCCAGTTGGTCTCGGCGAGCTGTGTAAGTGAGCCTGTCCAGTCGGACCAAACGCTCAACTCACCCTTCCAGAATGGGTACGTAAGGACTTGACCGCCGACGATGATCTCTTTCTTCCCGTCTCCGGCAAGGTCTCGTATAGCGACCGATGTTGCGACCGAGCCTTGTCCGGTTGTCAGGAAGTCTCTGTACTGTTTCAGTAACGGATTTCCACTTCCTGTCCAGCCCCAAACTCGGACCTGGCTCTGGACTGTGGTTCCATTGCTGCTTGATCCTACTGTAACGATGTCGGGGACGCCATCGCTATCGACGTCTCCGGTTGCGACGGAGTAGCCTTGGGCGCCGGCGGTGGATGAGCCGGAGGTTGTCCAGTTCCACAATGCGTTCCTCGTGAATGTTGCTCCGTCAAATGACCATATTCCGAGTTGTGCTGATGTTGAGCTGCCTGTTGGGTAGTAGCCGAGTGTGACTATTTGGTGGACTCCGCCGTAGGTCCATATTGCTATGCTTCGTGTCTCCACTAGATTGTTTGGCCCGGTGAAGTTGAATAGTTTCAGTCTGGTCAGGGATGATCCTGTCCAGCGGTAGATTCCGATCTGGGATTGGGTGGGTGGGACGTTTTGGAGGGGTTGGTTGTTTGCGATGAATATTGTTTTGTTGAGGCCGCTGCCGTCGATGTCGGTGACTTCTACTCCGGAGATATAGTAGCTGTAGGGGTTGCCGTTGTGTGTGAATAATTGGTTCTGGTCGAGGACTAATGCTGCTCCGTTCTTGTGGTAGAAGCGTAGTTGTGCGAACGAAGTGCCGTTGTTGAAGGTGCCTCCAGAGATTATCTCGTTTGTCCCAGTGCCTGCGGCATCGGCTAGTTTGAGAGAATCGGAGATTGCAGATCCTCCGGCGTTGGTTGATGGCCATGAATCGGAGGCGCTGGAGCCTATTCGATAATTCGCGTGGGAGAGAGGGATTCCGGCTAAGAGGATCATGGGGATGAGGGTAAGCGGGATTATCAATCGTTTCAAAGACGGGTCTTGGCAGACCGGCCCTCGAATGGACGAAATGGGTTCTGATACTCCAAGTGCGATGGGAGAGTGACATTCAAGCGTGTTTCGACAGCGTTGGAATGAGTGTGTGAGAGACAGGGTCTCGCGGGGTTCTGGCTGTAGAAAAATAATGAGGGGTGGGGGCCAATAACAATTCTTAGGGTGATTTTGAAGAATGCCTGTAAATTTTTTTTCTAGTGGATTTTTACTGTTTGGTGGTTCAGGGAGATGAGCGGGTTTCCTTTGTCAAAGGATGATTCGTGGTCGGTCTGAAAGTATTCGGAAAGTGTCTTTCACGTCTTGAACTTTCACACACTACCCCACCCCTATTTTTACAATTATATTTTCTCAGGCGCCCCAAAATGGGCGAGATCTGTCGATAATCGCTCAAAATGCGAGAATAGCATTTTGTGGAAACGGGTTTATTCATTTAAACATAGCGGAAATTCATGAGGGAGACATCGGGGGCCAGAAAACATGCGCGTATTTTGCCAATCAGAGCATGAAATGTGAGAATTCGGCTCTAGACGACCAAATAGCCTGAATTTTCTTAAGATTAAGATGCATCTTTAAGCGAGCGACGATTCCGGCCGCTAGGTTCTCTTGATATTCGTCATTTTCAACTTGAACTGGAGAGTCTTGCCAGCCATTGGATGTTTGCCTACTTTCCCGTAGGCCTTTTCGGGCGGAATGGTAACCTCACGCTCCTCATTCACCTTCATACCCATCAGAGCTTCTTCAAACCCGGGTATCACTTGACCCATACCTAGCTTCACTTGTAGAGGCTTGTAGTCTCGGGCAGGATTGTGCAATCCGGCTTTCATGGCCTCCTTTTCCATCGAAGTGTCAAAGACCTTGCCTCCCGGAAATCGTCCGATATAATGGACAAAAACTGTATCGCCCTTTTGCGCCTTGAGATCAACGGTGCTCATACTTCCAAACTCCCGTCCTGGACTGTCACCAATGGAATAAAAGCTGATAGTCTCACGCGAACTTGCGGGCTTCCTGTCTCAAGAGCCGTGAACTCTTTGCGAGTTTGGATCTCTTCTTATCCACCTGATACCTTCTCAATTGCAACTGCTTACTCCGGGTGGCAATCATCTTGGCTGTCATCTTAGGATTGGGACTCCCGATAGTCTTGTAGCGTTCCAAATGGGTTTCGAGATTCAGAATCTTGCCAACTTCTCGGAGGATCGTGTCACTGTAACTTTTGCCAAGCAGTGTTCGCCACTCATCCGCTCCAAGTTCCTTGAGCCGGCGGTTCTCCTTGTGAGCAAGACCTACAGCCTGACCTACCATCCGATAGGCGTCTCGGTACGGAATCTTTCGTTCTCTTGTTATGGCATTGGCTAACTCAGTAGCGGCCGTGAATTCCAGATGACGCTTTCCGGTGATGCTACTGCTAAGCCTGAGCTCTGGAATCAAACCCGACAATACTGATAGGCAGCCTCGAACAATGTCCAGAGAGTTCCACAATAACGGTGTGAGTTCTTGAAAGTCGAGGTTGTACCCAGTTGAGAGTCCATGCATGAGAGTAAGAGCAGACGCACCGTTCCCCGCCACAAGAGCACACCTAGCTCTAACGATCTCCAACGAATCCGGGTTCTTCTTCTGAGGCATTATACTACTTGTCGAAGTGAAAGCGTCAGGCAACTCCACACGTCCCACATCCTCGGAACTGTAGAAGATCAGATCCTGAGCCAATCTTGACAAGTCAGCAGCTATCAACGAACAGACGTTCAAGGTCTCAACAAGGAAGTCTCGGCCGGTAACGGCGTCGATCGAGTTCTCCACTATACCATCGAAGCCTAGCAGCCTCGCGGTGAGGTGACGATCCAATCTGAAGCTTGACCCTGCAATGGCTCCTCCTCCGAGAGAAGATTGATTCACTCTAGCGAAGGTTTCCAAGATCCTTTGGTTGTCTCTTTCCAATGCGTCATGGATGGAAACAAGATAGTGAGCGAAGCTTACGGGCTGGGCGGGCTGTAGATGTGTGTAGCCGATGAACAGTGATTTGGTGTGTTTCTTTGCCAGCCGAAGTAATCTGTTCTCCAGATCGATCAGATCGTCGATAAGAGTCAGTAGCTGATTCCTCGATGCAATTCTGATGGCGGTTGCGACTTGGTCGTTGCGGCTTTTTCCGGTGTGAAGCCGACCGCCGACCTCCTTGCCGAGGATACGAGTGACCTCTTCTTCGATCAATACGTGAACGTCTTCCACTGATTCCCTAAACGGGGGAGCCTGCTCTATCTTGCTCAGGACCTGGAAGAGTTTGTGAGCGTCTTGATTTTCTATCGCTTTTGCCTTTGCGAGAGCTATGACGTGGGCCTTGTTGACGAGGATTGTTTCACGCGATATTCTTCGATCGGCTTCGACCGATGAGATGAAGCGTACCACCTCGTCCTTCATTTTTCCAAGCCGTCCGCCTCTGAGAATCTGTGACAATCAAGAACCCTCTCAAACTCGATGCTGCAATGGTGTTGCGGTCTCGAATGAGCTGTTCATGTACAATCTTGCCATGTTCCGGATTGCCATCGTTGTAACTCGGATGCTCTCAAGGTATTCGGGAATGGAAACGTGTTCGTTATCGGTGTGATCGAGAGCTGAGTTTCCTGGACCATAGGCAACCATTGGAATATTGTACTTCTTGGCCAGCAAGTTCATGTCACTTGTCCCGGTCTTCTTCACTAGTGTCGCTTGTTGTCCGGTCGTTTCTCTTATCGCCATCCTGAACGCCCTCACAATTGTTGAATCGTTATTTCCAAGAAATGCTGGGCACCTGTTTCCAAAAGAAGCGGATACTACCAGTTCGCCATGTGTGTTCTCTTGCACTCCTTTGCAGATGTTCATGATCTTTTGTTCCACAGCCTCAAGTGTTAGACTTGGCGGAATCCGGGCGTCTACTTCTAATTGGGCCGAAGAGGGTATCGTGTTAGTGTCGTCCCCAGCCGTCATCTTTGTGACTGAGCCGGTCAACGCATTGAACTTTGAAGCTTCGTCATTCGTGAAGCATGAGGACTCTAGCTTCTTCCAGAGGTTGATGGCCTGGTCGAAGCTGTTCCTGGAGATCCATGGGGATGCAGAATGTCCGCCTTTTGTCGAGCACGTCAGTCTTGCCCGCAAATGTCCCTTGTAGCCAATCGTCACGTTTCGACTGCCGCTTGGCTCTCCGAAGACTCCGAGGTCGTAGGGCTGATGATCAGACATTACTTGCTGGATTCCTTTGGTTGAGGTCTCTTCCTCGACAACACCGACTAGGGTAGCGTGGAAGCTGGCTTCTTCGGTTCCTATTGCCTGGAGGCAGGCGACTATCATTGATGCTAGAGGAGACTTGGCATCCACAGCTCCTCGGCCATAAACGCGATCATTCTCTACCTTG
>Ga0137415_10000943_pt1 | contig 28569 bp, 24 predicted proteins | sample CZODoug3_1_1_16f_FD_183082 | JGI IMG/M metagenome (GOLD analysis project Ga0137415, IMG submission 183082) | Vadose zone soil fungal communities from Angelo Coast Range Reserve, California, USA - CZODoug3_1_1_16fungal (Hybrid Assembly) | ecosystem: Environmental > Terrestrial > Soil > Vadose...
TGATCAAGGTCGTGCCGCTGTTCAGCCGCTGAGCCCACCCGGGACCCTGCCAGCCGGGTAGGTTGAGCGGCCATGAGCACGATGTCGGAGTGGATCGCGGCGGTGTGCGCCGAGCTGGACCTGGACCTGGCCGACCAGGCCGCGACGACCACCGTGGTACTCGACCTGACGGCCGACGTTGCGCACGGGGTGGCCCGGCCCGCCGCCCCGGTCACGGCCTTCCTGGTCGGCCTGGCCGCCGGGCGGGCCGCCGACCCCGACGCCGAGGTTGCCACGCTGGCCCAGCGGCTGAGCGCGCGCGCCAAGGCGTGGGAGTCAGAGCGGCCCCAATGAGCACGCCGACCGGCGGCAACCCGGACACGCCGACACCGAGCGGTGGGGACGGCAACCCGGACAGGCTGACACCGAGCGGTGGGGACGGGTTGACCCCGAGCAGCGGCAGCCCGGACGGGTTGACCCCGAGCAGCGGCAGCCAGGACGGGTTGACCCGTTGGCAGGCGGCACGAGTGGCACGCCGGCTGGCCGGGCTGCGCGGCAGCGACCGCACGGTGGTGTCCGCCACACTGGACGGCGCCCGCGACGCGGACCGCCCGTATCTGCGCCGGGCACTGGCCGCCGGACACCCGGCCGCCGCCGTGCTGGCCCTGGCCGAGCGGATCTCCGCGCACCCGCCGGGCTGGGCGGCCGACCACCTGCGGCTGATCGACGACACCCCGGGCCCGCAGCACCGCCGCGGCGTCCGGGTCGACCAGGTGGACACCACCACCTGCGGCTCCGCCGTGCTGCTGGCCATGGCCGCCGGCGCCGACCCGCTGGCCGCGCTGGAGCTCACCGCGCCGGGGCTCGATCCGGACGAGGTGGGCTTCGGCAGCCGCTTCGACGGGCGCCAGCTGCTCGTGCACCGGCAGAGCACGCTGTTCTGGCCGCGCGCGCTGGGCACCACGCCGTACGGCATGAACCGCTGGCTGGCCCGCCGGGGCACCGGTCTGGGCCGCTACCGGGTCCGCTGGGTACCTGGCCGCTCGGCCACCGCGTCCCGGACGTGCGTAGCCGAGGTGGGCCGGGCACTCGGGCTGGGTGACGCGGTGCCGTTGCTGGTGGGCTCCCGGCTGCCCCGCCACTACGTGCTCGCGCTGTGCCACGACGAGCCCGACGCCGCTTCGGCGGCCGCCGCGTCGTCTTCGGACGGCGCGGTTCGGGTCGGGGAGGCGGCCGGGCGCTGCTGGCGGGTCTACGAGCCGAGCAGTGGCGAGATACGGGTGGTGCCGGTGGCGGCGGTGCGGGAGGGACGGCTGGCACCGTGGTTGGGATTCGACCGCGTGCACTTCGCACTGCTGCCCGCCGACTGAGCACTACCAGAACACCGGTTACCGCCCTGAGCGGGCCTGCCCTGACACGATCGTGGCGGCGGTGACCGGGCTCGTAGACTCGGGTGGTGACCGAAACACTCCCGCCCCAGCAGCGCGCCGAACTCCCGTCCCGGTGGGATCCGGCGTCGGTAGAGCCGCGGCTCTACCAGCGCTGGGTGGACGCCGGTTACTTCACCGCCGACGCGGACAGCGACAAGCCGCCGTTCACCATCGTCATCCCGCCCCCCAACGTCACCGGCAGCCTGCACATCGGCCACGCGTTCGAGCACACCCTGATCGACGTGCTGGTCCGTCGCCGCCGGATGCAGGGCTACGAGACGCTCTGGCTGCCCGGCATGGACCACGCCTCGATCGCGGTGCACGCGCTGGTCGAGCGCGCGCTCGCGGACGACGGCACCAGCCGCCGTGAGCTGGGCCGGGACGCCTTCGTTGAGCGCACCTGGCAGTGGAAGGCGGAGCACGGTGGCGCAATCCTCGCCCAGATGCGCCGCCTCGGCGACAGCGTCGACTGGACGCGCGAGCGATTCACCATGGACGAGCGCTCCAACCGCGCCGTGCTCACCATGTTCAAGCGGCTCTACGACGACGGCCTGATCTACCGCGCCGAGCGGATGGTCAACTGGTCGCCGGAGCTGCGCAGCGTGCTGTCCGACATCGAGGTCGAGCACCGCGAGGTGGCTGGCGAGCTGGTCTCCATCCGCTACGGCGACGGGGCCGACTCGGTGGTCGTCGCCACCACCCGGGTCGAGACGATGCTCGGTGACACCGCGATCGCGGTGCATCCCGACGACGAGCGCTACACGCACCTGGTCGGCAAGGAGATCGAGCTGCCGCTGGTCGGCCGGATGATCAAGGTCGTGGCCGATGAGCACGTCGACCCGAGCTTCGGCACCGGCGCGGTCAAGGTGACGCCGGCGCACGACCCGAACGACTTCGAGATCGGCCGCCGGCACGGCCTGCCCATGCCGTCGATCATGGACGAGAGCGGCCGGATCGCGAACAGCGGCACCGAGTTCGACGGCATGGACCGCTTCACCGCCCGGGTCGCGGTCCGCGAGGCGCTGCGCGAGCAGGGCCGGATCGTCGCGGAGAAGCGCCCGTACCTGCACAGCGTCGGACACTCCTCGCGCGGCTCGAAGGAGCCGATCGAGCCGAGGCTGTCGCTGCAGTGGTTCGTCAACGTCGGCCCGCTGGCCAAGGCCGCCGGCGACGCGGTGCGCGACGGGCGGGTCACGGTGCACCCGAAGGAACTGGAGCCGCGCTGGTTCGGCTGGGTGGACAACATGCACGACTGGTGCATCTCGCGCCAGCTCTGGTGGGGCCACCGCATACCGGTCTGGTACGGCCCGAACGGTGAGGTGGTCTGCGTCGGCGCCGACGAGCAGCCGCCGACCGGTGCGGGCTGGACCCAGGACGAGGACGTGCTGGACACCTGGTTCTCGTCCGGGCTGTGGCCGTTCTCCACGCTCGGCTGGCCGGACAAAACACCGGACCTGGCCAAGTTCTATCCGACGTCCGTGCTGGTCACCGGCTACGACATCCTGTTCTTCTGGGTGGCCCGGATGATGATGTTCGGGTTGTACGCGATGAAGGACCAAGGCCCGGCTGAGTCCATCCCGTTTCACACCATCGCGCTGCACGGCATGGTCCGCGACCAGTTCGGCAAGAAGATGTCCAAGTCGGCGGGCAACACTGTCGACCCGCTGGAGTGGATGGACCGCTACGGCACCGACGCGCTGCGCTTCACCCTGGCCCGGGGCGCCAATCCGGGCACCGACGTGCCGGTCGGCGAGGACGCCGTCCAGGCCTCCCGCAACTTCGGCACCAAGCTGTGGAACGCGGCCCGGTTCGCGCTGGCCAACGGCGCCGAGAGAAGCGCCAGCGGAACGAGCATCGACACCGAGAGAAGCGCCAGCGGAACGAGCATCGACACCGAGAGAAGCGCCAGCGGAACGAGCATCGACACCGACCCGAACCGCGAGATCGATCCGGCCCAGCTCACCGACGCGGACCGGTGGATTCTGGACCGGGTCGGCGCGGTGACCGCCGACGTGGACGCGCTGCTCGAGGACTTCCAGTTCGCCAAGGCCACCGAGCTGCTCTACCACTTCACCTGGGATGAGTTCTGCGACTGGTACCTGGAGCTGGCCAAGGTCCAGATCGGCCAGGGGGAGGCCCGGGCGGCGACCACCCGGGCCGTGCTCGGCAACACGCTCGACGTGCTGCTGCGGCTGCTGCACCCGATCATGCCGTTCCTCACCGAGACCCTGTGGACGGCGCTGACCGGGGCGGAGTCGCTGGTCGTGGCCTCCTGGCCGCGGTTGACGCCGGAGGCTTCCGGGCCGAATGTGGCGGTCGCCGAGCGAATGGCGGCGGTGCGGAAGCTGGTCACCGAGGTGCGCCGGTTCCGGGCCGACCAGGGGCTGCGGCCTGCGCAGTGGGTGCCCGCCCGGCTGGTCGATGCGGCCGCCGCCGGGCTCGACGGGCAGTTGGACGCGGTGCGAGCGCTGGCCCGGTTGGGCGCCGCCGAGGACGGCTTCACCCCGACCGCCACCGTCGAGGTCGGGCTGGCCAGGGGTTCGGTGCGGGTCGAGCTGGACACCTCGGGAACCATTGACGTGGCCGCCGAGCGGGCCCGGCTGACCAAGGACCTGGCGGCGGCGGAGAAGGAGCTCGCCGGCACCCAGGCCAAGTTGGCCAACCCCAAGTTCACCGAGCGCGCCCCGGCCGACGTGGTGGCCGGCATCCAGTCCCGACGGGACACCGCGACGGCCGACATCGAGCGGATCCACGCCGCGCTGGCCGCGTTGCCGGAGGGCTGATCGACGGTGGCTACGAGCATCGACAGCGAGTTCGGCGCGGTCGAGGCCGAGCTGGACAAGCGCTGGCCGGAGACCCAGATCGAGCCGTCGCTGGACCGGATCGCCGCGCTGGTCGACGTGCTTGGCGACCCGCAACGCGCCTACCCGGTGGTGCACATCGCCGGTACCAACGGCAAGACGTCCACCGCGCGGATGGTGGACGCGCTGCTCACCGAGGCGGGGCTGCGCACCGGCCGGTACACCAGCCCGCACCTGCAGCTGGCCACCGAGCGGATCACCCTGGACGGCGTCCCGATCACCGAGGAGCGCTACGTCGAGGTGTACCGGGAGATCCAGCCCTACGTCGAGCTGGTGGACGCCGGGCGGGCCGAGGGGCAGCCGGCGCTGAGCAAGTTCGAGGTGCTCACCGCGATGGCATTCGCCGCGTTCGCGGATGCCCCGGTGGACGCGGCGGTGGTGGAGACCGGGCTCGGCGGCCGGTGGGACGCCACCAACGTGGCCGACGGCACCGTCTCGGTGATCACTCCCGTCGGCATCGACCACGTGGAGTACCTGGGGCCGGAGCTGACCGGCATCGCGGCGGAGAAGGCCGGGATCATCAAGCCGAACTCGATCGCCATTCTCGCCGCTCAGGACGCCGAAGTGGCCGCCGTGCTGCTGGAGCGCTGCGCCGAGCTGGGCGTCACGGTGGCCCGGCAGGGGCTCGAGTTCGGGGTGCTGCGCCGGGAGAAGGCGGTCGGCGGCCAGCTGCTCAAGCTGCAGGGGCTGGGCGGCGCCTACGACGAGGTGTTCCTGCCGCTGCACGGCGAGCACCAGGCCGGCAACGCGGCGGTGGCGCTGGCCGCCGCGGAGGCGCTGCTGGGCGCCGGTGCGGACCGCCAGCTGGACGTGGACGGGGTGCGCGCCGCGTTCGCCGGGGTGGCCACCCCCGGCCGGCTGGAACGGCTGCGCACCGCGCCGGCGGTCCTCGTGGACGCCGCGCACAACCCGCACGGGGCCCGCGCGCTGTCCGCCGCGCTGCTGGACGAGTTCGGCTTCCGACGGTTGGTCGGCGTGCTCGCGGTACTGCGGGACAAGGACGTCACCGGGATGCTCGAGGAGCTCGAACCGGTGCTCGACGAGGTGGTGGTGACTACCAACGCCTCGCCCCGCGCACTGGATGTGGACGAACTCGCCGCCGTCGCGGTGCAGGTGTTCGGCGCCGACCGGGTCACGGTGGAGCCCCGGCTGGACGACGCGATCGAGGAGGCGGTGCGGTTGGCCGAGGAGGTCGACCCGCGCGTTGGTGCCGGCACCGATTCGCTGGTCGGCGGCGGCGTCCTGATCACCGGGTCGGTGGTCACCGCGGGCGAGGCCCGGACCCTGTTCGGCAAGGCGGCACCGTGACGAGCTCCGAGCCCGGCTCATCGCGGCCGGCGGAGCCGGAGCGGGCCGGTCCCGTGCCGGCCGGGGTTGGTGGGGCGCCGCCAGACCCGCTGAAAGGGTTCCGAGGCCCGGTGGCGGCCACACTGGTCCTCGAGTCCATCGTGGTGCTGCTGACCCTGCTGGTGGTGAGCAAGTTCGGCGGCGAGAACGGTGGGGCGTTCGGCATCGGTGTGGTGCTCGTCCTGGCCGCGGCGATGATCGTGCTGGTGCGCTACGCCGGTCGACCGTGGGCGCTGTCCGTCGCGCTGGCGCTGCAGGTCGTGATGCTGGTGTGCGGGCTCCTGGTGGGCGTGCTCGCCGCGCTCGGGGTGATCTTCGGCCTGGTCTGGTGCGCCCTGTACGCAATGCGCCGCGGCGTGGCCGACAAACTCGCCCGAGGCGAACTCCCCAGCCAGCGCCCGTAGATCCCGCCGCGCCCGTAGGTCCCGCCGAGCCGGTAGGTCCCGCCGAGCCGGTAGGTCCCGCCGAGCCGGTAGATCCCGGCCGAGCCGGTAGATCCCGCCGGACCCGTCGGCGCCCGTCGAGTGGCACGCCGGTCGGCTTTGATCACGAATCTGACCCGACCCAGGTGTCACTCGGCGAAGCGGCCTCCGATCTGGCGACTCGGTCGCGGACCGCATACCTGCTGGTCCGGGATCGGGGCGGGGTCCTCGGCGGGCTACTCCGATCGAAACCTCGGCTCCGGTAGATCTCGGTGCGGCTGCGTCCGAGTCGGTGCGCGTCGCTCGAGCCGTACCGGCCGAGCCGGGCCGGCCGAGCCGGGGTGATCATGTCGGCGGTTACCGAACTGCACCGCGGGCAGCTTGGCAGCCCGACAAACCTGCCTGAGGTGTAGTTCGGTAACAAGGCTGGCGGACTGAACCGCCCCGCCGGTCGCTGGGTATCGGGGCGCGGCGATAGGCTGCGCCATCGTGAGCGAGCGGACTTTGGTTCTGGTGAAGCCCGACGGCGTGGCCCGGCGGCTGGTAGGCGAAGTGATCTCCCGGATCGAGGCCAAGGGCCTCAACCTGGTCGCGTTGCGGCTGCGCGTGGTGGACCGTGAGCTGGCCGCGCAGCACTACGCCGAGCACGACGGCAAGGTGTTCTTCAACGATCTGCTCGACTTCATCACGTCCGGCCCGCTGGTGGCCGCGATCGTCGAGGGTCCGCGCGCGATCGCCGCGTTCCGTCAGCTGGCCGGCGGAACGGATCCGGTGGAGAAGGCCGCCCCGGGCAGCATCCGGGGAGACTTCGGACTGGAGACCCAGTTCAACCTGGTGCACGGCTCGGACTCGCCGGAGTCGGCCGCCCGCGAGATCAAGCTGTGGTTCCCTGACCTGTGAGCCGGTAGCTGCTGCCGCTGCTGCTCGGCGCCCATGCCGTGGGCAGTGCGGCGGCCAGCGCGTGCTGCGCCCGCCAGCCGGAGCAGTGGCCGGACACCACCAGCGACGGCTCCAGCGCGGTCAGCTCGGCAACCGTCGGCGGGATGATCGGCTCGAACGCGGGCCCACTCAGGTGTAGCCCACCGACCAGAGCGTGTAACCGGTCGACGCCGGTCAGCCGCTGGGCGTGCCGAATGATGTTGATCACGCCCGCGTGCCCGCACCCGGTCAGCACCACCAGACCCTGGCCCCGGACGTGCACCACCAGCGCCTGGTCGTCGATCACCAGCGGGTCGTGCCGCCACGCGCCACCGTCCCAGGCCTGGTGCGGCGGCGGCATGCCGTGTTCGAACTCGGTGGTGCGATCCACCTCCCCGGTGATCAGCACGCAGCCGTCCACCAGGAGTGACGGCTCGCGGCGCTCGATGACCTCGAAGCCCTCGCCGTTCAGCGCGCGCTTGCTGAGTGTGGGCAGCTCGCGTACCTCCTGACCCGGCACGGCGAGCCGGCGGCGGGTCCAGATCAGCGGATGCACCACCATCGGCAGCCCGCGAACACCGCGCCGGCCGGCCAGCCCGGCGAGCCCACCGGCGTGATCGAAGTGCCCGTGGCTGAGCACCACACCTTGCACGCCGGACAGGTCGACGCCGAGCCGGTCGGCGTTGGTGACCATGGCGCCCGGGGACAGCCCGGTGTCGAACAGCAGCGTGGTCTCACGGTCGCCCCGGCGCACCGTGACCAGCGCGGCGAACCCGTGCTCGGCCACCAGCCCGACCGTCGTCGCGCCGCCCTCGAACTGCGCCGCCGGGGCGCGACCCAGGCCGAAGTCGGCCCGGCTGATCCGCTCGTCCCCGGTGAGCAGCCCGTCGTAGGTGTTGTCCACCAGCGTGGTGATCCGTACCTCGTCCGCCTGCTCGAGCGCGATCGGGTCCACCGCCGGACCGTCGGCGGGGCGGGGAGCGGAGGCGAGCACCTCACGGGCGCCGGCACCCGAGTCGTCACACATACCTCGACCCTAATCCCCGCCGCTCCGCCGATGTCCTCCGTCGGCACACAGCGTCATGCCACCGCACACAGGTTCGGCAATGTGTGCGGCGACGCGGCGATGTGTGCCGTGGGGCGGAGTTAGGCGCGGGTGTGGCGGCCGCCGAGGAGGGTGGCGGGGAGTGCGCCGGCCAGGCAGAGTGCGGCGGCGAGCCGGAAGATCTCCCGGTACTGGGCGAGCAGCGCGGCGTCCACGGCACGGGTGTACGCCGCGAGCTCGGCGGCGTACTGGGCGGCGGCCACCCCGAACGGCAGGGGGGTGTCGAGAGTCGCGGTGAGCTCGTTGAACCGGTGCAGCCCCCAGGCGGACAGCGCGGCCACGCCGATCAGCATGCCGGCGGTGCGCGCCACCACGGTGGCCGCCGCCGCCACCCCGTGCCGGTCGGCCGGCACCGCGCGCAGCACCGCCGCCGCCACCGGCGCCACCACCAGCCCCAGGCCGAGCCCGGTGAGCGCCAGGTCGGTGCTCGCCATCGGGAGCGCCACGGGGCCCACCGAGTGCGTGGCCAGCAGCGGATCGGCCGGCCAGCGGGACAGCAGCCCGAACCCCGCGCCGGCGGCCAGCATGCCGGCCGCGCCGACCACCGCGTCACCCAGCCGCGGCGCGAGCAGCCCGCCGAGCAGCGCCCCAACCGGCAGCGCCGCCAGGAACCGGACCAGCACCAGCGCGCCACCGACCGCGTCCAGCCCCAGCACCGACTCGGCGAACAGCTGCACGTCGACCAGGGTGACCATCAGGGCGGCGCCGACCACCATGCTGGTCACCAGGCCGGCCGCCACCGGACGCCCACGTACCCCGCGCGGATCGAGCAGCCGGGTCCGGGCGCGGGCCTCCCAACCGAGGAAGCCGAGCAGCGCGACGCCGGCCGCGATGAGGACCGCCGGGCCCCACGGCGGCAGCACCGCGGCGCGCGGGTTCGGGTTGTACAGGCCGATCACGCCGAGGGCCAGCGCCGCGGCCAGCAGCGCGCCGCCGACCACGTCGACCCGGGGCCGGGTGTCCGATACCGCCGCGCCGCGGACCCGGGGCCGGGTGCCCGGCGCGGCGGTGTCGCGCCCGGGCACCGCGAGCCGCACCGCGAGCAGCGCGGCGGCGGCCAGCGCCACGTTCAGCCAGAACAGCCCCCGCCAGCCGAGCAGCGCGCCCACCCCGGCCCCGTAGAGCGGCCCGAGCACGCTGCCCAGCTGCTCGGCGGCGCTCACCGTGCCGAGCGCGGCGGCCCGCCTCCGCTCCGCCACCAGGTCGCTGACCAGTGCCATGGTCACCGGCAGCAGCGCCCCGCCGCACACGCCCTGCACACCCCGGCCGATCACCACGGTGGTCAGCGCGGCGCCGCTGGCGGTGATCGCCGACCCGACCGCGAAGCCGACCAGACAGAGCTGGATCACCGCGCGGCGGCCGAACCGGTCGGAGAGCTGGCCGAGCAGCGGCATGGCCGCCACATAGCCGAGCAGGTAGCCGGTGACCAGCGGGGTGGCCCGCTCCAGGCGGTTCAGCGGGACGCCGAGGTCCCGCACGATGTCGACCAGCAGTGTGACGACCACGTAGCCGTCCAGCGCGGCGAGCAGCACGGCGAGTCCGCCGATCCCGATCGCCACGCCCGCGCGGCGGCGGCCGAGTTCCGGCGCGGACGGGCCCATCGCGTTCAGACCGGGCTCAGGACGGGGGCGTGACGGTCACCGGGGCGTTCAGCTCGGAGAGCGTGACCGTCGCCGGGACCGGTGGCCCGCCCGCCGGGTTGGGCACCTCGACCTGCGCCCTGAGCAGCTGGGAGCTGGCCTGGCCGATCCATACCGTGCCGTTGTTCGCCCCGGTCAGGCCGGGCACCACGCCGCTGACCAGGTTCGGGTCGAGGGTGGCCCGGAGCCGGTACGCGGGCACCCCGTCGACGTCCTCGCGCGCCTCTGTGGTGCCGTTGGTGGCGGTGCGCAGCAGCGCGGCGACCCCCCGGTCCGGGCGCAGCAGCGCGGTCGGGTCGTAGATGCTCGCCACCACCGCCAGCGGCCACCGCTGGTACCGCCCGGTCGCCCCCTTCAGGTACAGGGTGCCCTTGGTGATCACGAAGCTGAACTCGACCGGCGCGGAGCCCTGAGCGACGGTGGCGGTGCCGACCGCGTCACCGGTGGCGGTGAGCTTCCCGGTGGCCGAGCGCACCGGGATCATGGTCAGCGCCGGGTCCACCCGCACGTCCACGACCGCCGTCTGGACCGACGCCATCGCCGCCGCCGAGCGGCTCAGCAGGTCGGCGGCGGCCGGCAGCGGGGGCGCGCCGGGGGCACTCGTTCCGCACCCGCTCAGTGCCAGCAGCAGCGCCAACACTCCGAGCAGCGGTGTGACCAGCGACGCCGACGGCGCGAGGCGGGGGGAGCGGGGAGCCATCCCGGAAGTCTAGAAGTGGGCGCGCCATGCCCCCGAGCCGCCGCGGCCGGTATGCCTGGCCGGCGCTAACCCACTTTATTTCTGTCGGGCCGCCCGGCTAGCGTCCCGTCCGTGTCCGATGCACTGATCCAAGCCCGAGGCCTGGCCAAGCGCTTCGGTGCGGTGCAGGCGGTGCGCGGGATCGATCTGGACGTGAGTCCGGGTGAGGTGTTCGGGTTCCTCGGTCCGAATGGCGCCGGCAAATCCTCCGCGATGCGGATGATCGCGTGCGTATCACCGCGCAGCGCCGGCTCGCTGCAGGTACTGGGGATGGATCCGGATGTGGACGGGCCGGCCATCCGGGCCCGGATCGGCGTGGTCCCGCAGCAGGACAATCTGGACCTCGAGCTCACCGTGCGGCAGAACCTGGAGGTGTACGGCCGCTACTTCGGGCTCTCCCGCTCCCGGGTGCGGGCCAGGGCCGGCGAGTTGCTGGAGTTCGCCCAGCTCACCGACCGGGAGCACGACCCGGTGGACCCGCTCTCCGGGGGCATGAAACGGCGGCTGACCATCGCCAGGGCGCTGGTGAACGACCCGGAGCTGCTGCTGCTCGACGAGCCGACCACCGGGCTCGACCCGCAGGCCCGTCACCTGTTGTGGGGTCGGCTCTACCGGCTCAAGCAGCGCGGGGTCACCCAGTTGATCACTACGCACTACATGGACGAAGCCGAGCAGCTCTGCGACCGGCTGGTGGTGATGGACCGCGGGTTGATCTCCGCCGAGGGCTCGCCGGCCGCCCTGATCGAGCGTTACTCCACCCGCGAGGTGGTGGAGCTGCGGTTCGCTCCGGACGCGCCGCGCCCGGGGCTGGCCGAGCTCGCCGCCATGGCCGAGCGGGCCGAGGAGTTGCCGGACCGGATCCTGCTCTACGCGGCCGACGGGGAGGCCGCGCTCGGCGCCGCGCTGCGGGCCGGGGCGCGCCCGAGGGCCAGCCTGGTTCGGCGGTCCTCGCTGGAGGACGTGTTCCTCCGGCTCACCGGGCGGAGCCTGGTCGACTGATGACCCAAGGAGACAGCGAGCGGGCGCCGGCCGGTTTGGCGCGCGCGCAGGGACGGGTGCTGCCCGGGTGGCGGGCCGTGCTGATGGTGATGGAGGCGTTCTGGATCTGGTACAAGCGCGGCTGGCGGGCCACCGTGGTGTCCAGCGTGCTGCAGCCGGTGCTGTTCCTGCTCGCCTTCGGGGTGGGCTTCGGCAGCCTGGTGCGCGGCGGCGTCGCCACCGGCGGGGAGCCCTACCTGGTGTACCTGGCGCCCGGGCTGCTGGCCATGACGGCGGTGCAGACGGCCGCGTTCGAGTCCACCTACCCGGTGCTGTCCGGGTTCAAATGGCAACAGGTCTACTGGGGGATGTCCGCGTCGCCGATCTCCCCGGGGCAGGTCGCGGTCGGCCACCTGTGCTGGATAGCGGCCCGGATGCTGTCCTCCGGCGCGGTGTACGTGCTGGTCATCGCCCTGGTCGGTGGGGCGGCCGGGTTCGGTATCGTGGCCGCCCTGCTGGCCGCCACGCTGTGCGGCGCGGCGTTCTCCGCGCTCACCATGGCCTTCGCCGCCTGCGTTCAGCACGAGGGCTCCGCGTTCGCCTCGTACTTCCGCTTCGTGCTGATCCCGATGACGCTGTTCGCCGGGACCTTCTTCCCGACGTCCCAGTTGCCGGCCTGGCTGCAACCGGTCGCCTGGGTCACCCCGCTCTGGCACGGCACCGAGCTGGCCAGGGGCGCCGCGCTGGGCACCCTGCACTGGTGGCCGGCGCTGGGTCACCTGGCATACCTGCTGGTGTTGCTGCTGATCGGCGTCGTGCTCGTCCGGTGGCGGTTCTCGGTGAGGCTGGCCCGGTGACCGTCAGGGCGGAGCGCGCCGAGCAGGTGCCAGCCGGGGGGACCGCCCCGATGACGCGGATCCTGCCGGTCGGCGGGTACGTCGGCCGGTCGCGGATGTTGCTGGTGCGCTCCGCGCTGGCCTACCGCAGGGCCTGGTTGGCGTTCGTGTCCGGCTTCTTCGAGCCGGTGTTCTACCTGCTCGCCCTCGGCCAGGGGCTCGGGGTGATGGTCGGCACGCTGCCCGGGCCGGACGGCAGCCCGATCAGCTACTCGGCGTTCATCGCGCCCGGGCTGCTGGCTGCCTCGGCGATGAACGGCGCGGTGTACGACTCCACGTTCAACGTGTTCTTCAAGCTGCGCTACGCCAAGCTCTACGACGCCATGCTGGCCACCCCGCTCGGGACGGTGGACATCGCGCTGGGCGAGATCGGCTGGGCGCTGCTGCGCGGCGGGCTCTACGCGCTGGGGTTCCTGTCCCTGATGGTCGCGTTCGGGCTGATCACCTCGCCGTGGGCGCTGTTCGCGCTGCCGGCCGCGGTGCTGATCGCGTTCGCCTTCGCGGCGGTCGGCATGGCGGCCACCTCGTACATGCGCTCCTGGCAGGACTTCGACCTGATCCAGCTCGTGGTCATCCCGATGTTCTTGTTCACCACCACGTTCTACCCGCTGTCGGTGTACCCGAGGGGTCTGCAACTGGTGGTCGAATGCCTGCCACTGTTCCACGCGGTGGAGCTGATGCGCGGGTTCACCACCGGGATTGTCGGCCCCGGGCTACTCGGGCATGCCGCCTATTTCGCCGTGATGGCCGGGCTGGGCGCGGTGGTCGCCGCGCGCAGGCTGAACACCCTGCTGCTGCGGTGACTTCCGGGCCCCCTCATGGCATCCCGTAACCTTTCCCCCCGGCGCCCCGACTAAGATCGCGGGGTGTGTGGCCCCGAATGGGTGGGCGCGCGCCGGCATCGCCAGGAGCGGGAGATAAAGCGTTGAAGGTCAGTGTTTTCGGTCTGGGATACGTCGGAGTCGTGTCCGCGGCGTGCCTCGCGTCGCAGGGTCACCAGGTCGTCGGGGTGGATGTGAACCCCGCCAAGGTCGACCTGGTCAACCGCGGCCAGTCGACGGTGGTGGAAGAACGAATCCGGGAGATCACCGAGGAGGTCGTGAAGAGCGGGGCTCTGAGGGCCACCAGCGACGTCGCCGAGGCGATCAACGACACCGAGATCTCGCTGATCTGCGTGGGCACCCCATCCGCGCCCAACGGCAGCCTGTCCACGGTCTACCTCGAGCGCGTGGCCGAGGACATCGGCGCCGCCATCGGCGTCAAGGCGAGCCGGCACACCGTGGTGTTCCGCAGCACGATGCTGCCCAACACGTGTGAACGGCTGCTGATCCCGGCGCTGGAGAAGGCCTCCGGGAAGGTGGCGGGCGCCGACTTCGGCGTGGTGGTCAACCCGGAGTTCCTGCGCGAGGGCACCAGCGTCCGGGACTACTACGACCCGCCCAAGACCGTCATCGGCCAGCTGGACCCGGCCAGTGGCGACCCGGTGGCCGAGCTGTACAAGGGCCTGCCCGGCCAGGTCTTCCGGGTGCCGATCGCGGTGGCCGAGATGACCAAGTACGTGGACAACTGCTTCCACGGCCTGAAGGTCGGCTTCGGTAACGAGATCGGCGCGATCTGCCACGCGCTCGGGCTGGACTCGCACAAGGTCATGGACATCTTCCTGGCCGACACCAAGTTGAACATCAGCCCGGCCTACCTGCGCCCCGGCTTCGCCTTCGGCGGTTCCTGTCTGCCCAAGGACCTGCGCGGGCTGGTGCACGCGGCCCGCCGCGCGGACGTCTCGGTGCCGATCCTGGAGCACGTGCTGCCGTCCAACGTCGAGCACCTGCGGCGGGCCTTCGAGCTGGTCGCGGCGACCGGCAAGCGCAAGGTCGGCATCCTCGGGCTGTCCTTCAAGCCGGGCACCGACGACCTGCGGGAGAGCCCGATCGTCGAGCTGGCCGAGCAGCTGCTGGGCAAGGGTTACAGCCTGCGCATCTACGATGCCAACGTGACGCTGTCCCGGCTGGTCGGCGCCAACCGCGAGTACATCGAGGGGCGCCTGCCGCACCTGAGCGAGGTGTTGGGCGACTCGGTCGACGAGGTCATGGACCACGCCGAGGTGTGCATCGTGGGCTGCAAGGACGAGGCCGTCCTCGACGCGCTGAAGGACCCCGGCGGCCGCATCGTGATCGACCTTGTCCGGTTGCCCGATGCCGAGCAGCGCCGCAACCAGCCCGGATACGTCGGCCTCGGCTGGTAGCGGGGTCACCGCGGCGCCCGGTCGGCCGCGCTCGGGCCGGTCGGCCGCGCTCGGGCTGGCCGCCGCGCTCGGGCTGGCCGCCGCGCGGACCGCTCGCCTGCGGCACAGACGGTTTGCCCGCACCGCACAGACCGTTTGCCCGCGGCACAGACCGTGCACGGTCTGCTGTCGGTGCAGGTCTGTGCGGTGCGGACGACACGCCGCGGCGGCCGCCGGTCAGGGGAGGCGGGCGCGGAGCCAGGAGGGGCCGAGCACGGTGCCACCTGCGGCGATCACCCTGTCCCGCAGCGCCCGGTCCGCGGTGACCACGACGGGCTCCGTGCCGGCCGCCACCAGCGCGGCCACCTCGGCAACGATTGTCGAGTCACCGTCGCGGTCGGCGTGCACCACCCGTAGCCCCCGCTCGCTGGCCTGCGCGACGGGGGCGGTGAGGTCGGCCGGGCCGGCGGGAGCGTCGGCGTCGGCGGGAGCGGTGGGCGCGCTCGGCCCGGTCGGGGAGTCCGCCGGTGCGGGTACGGGGCCGACCGGTACCCCGGCTCGGGCCGCGCCCTCCAGCACGACCACGACCGGTCCGTCCAGCGCGCCGGTCGACATCGCCGATGCAAGCCCGCTCACCAGCCGGGATGCCGCGCCGGGGCGGTCCCGCCACCAGCCGTCCGGCCGCGAGCCGACCACGTTCGCCGCATCAATCACCAGAGCCACGCGGCACATCGTTGCGCACGGTCTACGCTGGTGCGGCGTGAGTGTGGAATCGGTCTTTCCGGCGCTGGAGCCGCTGCTGCCGCGGGTGGCCAAACCTGTGCAGTACATCGGCGGCGAGCTGAACAGCACGGTCAAGGACTGGGATGGGGCCGCCGTCCGCTGGGCGCTGATGTACCCGGACGCGTACGAGGTCGGCCTGCCCAACCAGGGTGTCATGATCCTCTACGAGGTGCTCAACGAGCTGCCGGACGTGCTCGCCGAGCGGGCGTATGCCGTCTGGCCGGACCTCGAGGCGCTGATGCGGGAGCACCACGTGCCGCACTTCAGCGTGGACAGCCACCGGCCGCTCGGCGCATTCGACGTCATCGGGGTGAGCTTCTCCACCGAGCTGGGTTACACCAACCTGCTCACCGCGCTGGACCTCGCCGGCATCCCGCTGCACGCCGCCGACCGCACCGACGAGCACCCGATCGTGCTGGCCGGCGGGCACGCGGCGTTCAACCCGGAGCCGATCGCCGACTTCATCGACGCCGCCGTGCTCGGCGACGGTGAGCAGGCCGTGCTGGACATCACCGAGGTGTTGCGTATAGGTACGCAGAGCAAAGTGGGCCGGGCCGAGGTGCTCAGAAGGCTGGCCGGGACCGACGGCGTGTACGTGCCAGCGCTGTACGACGTCAGCTACCGCGCCGACGGCCACATCCAGAACGTCACCCCCAACGACCCCAGGGCGCCACACAGGGTCACCAAGCGCACCACCACCGATCTGGATGAGTGGCCCTACCCCAAGCAACCGCTTGTGCCGCTGGCCGAGACCGTGCACGAGCGGATGAGCGTGGAGATCTTCCGCGGCTGCACCCGGGGCTGTCGGTTCTGCCAGGCGGGCATGATCACCCGGCCGGTGCGCGAGCGGTCGCTGGCCGGCATCGGCGAGATGGTCGAACGTGGGCTCAAGGCCAGCGGGTTCAGTGAGGTCGGTCTGCTGAGCCTGTCCAGCGCGGACCACTCGGAGATCGCCGACATCACCAAGGGCCTGGCCGACCGGTACGAGGGCACCAACACCACGCTGAGCCTGCCGTCCACCCGGGTGGACGCGTTCAACATCGACCTGGCCAACGAGATCTCCCGCAACGGCCGCCGCTCCGGGCTCACCTTCGCCCCGGAGGGCGGGTCGGAGCGGATCCGCCGAGTGATCAACAAGATGGTCTCCGAGGAGGACCTGATCCGCACGGTCAGCGCCGCGTTCGCGCAGGGCTGGCGGCAGGTGAAGCTGTACTTCATGTGTGGGCTGCCCACCGAGACCGACGAGGACGTGCTGGAGATCGCCGGCATGGCCCACCGGGTGATCAAGGCGGGCCGGGAGGCCAGCGGGCGCAACGACGTGCGCTGCACCATTTCCATCGGCGGGTTCGTGCCCAAGCCGCACACCCCGTTCCAGTGGGCCGCGCAGTGCGATCCGGACACCGTGGACAGCCGGCTGCGCCAGCTGCGGGTGGCGGTCAACTCCGACCGGCGTCTCGGGCGCAATGTCGGGATGCGTTACCACGACGGCAAGCCCGCGCTGATCGAGGGCCTGCTCTCCCGGGGCGACCGCCGGGTCGGCCGGGTGATCGAGCGGGTCTGGCGGGACGGCGGCCGGTTCGACGGCTGGAGCGAGCACTTCAGCTACCAGCGCTGGACGGACGCGGCGGCCGCCGAGCTGGAGCCGCTCGGGGTCAACCTGGCCTGGTACACCACCCGAGAGCGGTATCGGGACGAGGTGCTGCCGTGGGCGCACCTGGACTCCGGGCTGGACCCGGACTGGCTGTGGGACGACTGGCAGGATGCGCTGGCCTCCCGAGAGCAGGACGACTGCCGCTGGACGCCGTGCTTCGACTGCGGGGTGTGCCCGGCCACCGGCGCCGACATCCAGGTCGGCCCCAGCGGCACCGTGTTGATTCCGCTGCTCCCGATCACCCCCGTCACGTCCAGTGGCGGCTGACCCCGTACCGCCGGTGACCGTGCGGGTAGCCGACGACCGGGACCTGCCCGCACTGGCTCGGCTGCGCCGGGACTGGACCACCGAGCGCACCGGCGGCCCGGTGGAGGATGACGGCTTCGACCGGTCGTTCGCCGCCTGGTGGCGTACCGAGCTGCCCAGGCGGACGTTCTGGGTGGCCGAGGCCGGCACCGACCGCAGCGGCTATACGGTGGTCGGCTCACTGAACGTGGTGGAGATCGGCAACATGCCGCGCCCGGGGGCCCGCCCGGGGCGCTGGGGGTACGTGGGGAACGCGTTCGTGGTGGCCTCCTACTCCGACCGGGGGGTGGCCGGGGCGCTGCTCACCGCGGCGGTGGAACATGCCAGGGCGCGCCGGTACCAGCGGCTGGTGCTGCGGCCGACGCCCAGCAGTGCGCCGTTCTACCTGCGGTACGGGTTCGCCCCGGCCGGGGAAGGGATGCTGATGTTGTTGCCGAACGAGGCGCCCGCCGAGGCCACCCCGCCGGAGGGGACTGGCTGATGGCGGTGAGCGCGAAGGGGGTGGCGCCGAACCCGGCGCCACCGACCCTGTGCAAGGTCAGGGTGCGATTCGCCAAGCGCGGCCGGCTGCGGTTCGGCTCGCATCGCGATGTGGCGCGGGCGTTCGAGCGAGCGGTCCGCCGAGCCGGCCTGCCGGTGGCCCGCTCGCACGGGTTCAGCCCGCACCCCCGGCTGTCCTGGGCCGGCGCGGCGCCCACCGGGACGGCCAGCGAGGCGGAGTACCTGGAGATCGGTCTGACCAGGCCGGTGCCGACCGGCGAGCTGGTCGCCGCCCTGGACGCCGCCCTGCCGGTGGGCCTGGACGTGCTCTCCGCCGTGGAGGTGGTGCCCGGCGGGCCCGCGCTGGCCGAGCTGATCGACGCCAGCCTTTGGCGGATCGAGTTGCCAGGGGTGCGGCCGGCCACGCTGGCCAACGCGCTGGATGTGCTGCTGGACGCGGAATCGGTGATCGTGCAGCGGTCCACCAAGAACGGGCCCAAGCCGGTTGACGTGCGCGCGGCGATGGTGAGCGCCGCGCTGGTGGAGCCGGTATCTGAGGGTGATGATCCGGCCGTCGGCCGCATAGCGCATGCGAGCGGGGCAGCCTGTGCGATAATGACGGCGGTCGTGCGGCAGATGACACCTGCGGTTCGACCCGACGACGTGTTGGGCGCTCTTCTGGTCGTCGCGGACCTGCGGCCGCCGGTGCCGGCAATGGCGATCCGGCTGGCTCAGGGTCTGCTCGACGACCGTGGCCGCCTGGCCGATCCGTTCGACGCCGAAGGGTGACCACCTCGACGGCGCCGACCGGGTCCGGTGCGCGCTGCGTACCGGCGGTGGGCGATCAGCACGGCGTCGCAGGTTTGTCCGGCGCACGTGCGGGTGACGCTCCCGACGCGTGAGTCGGTGTGTGGTCAAAGGATTGCTGTCCCCTCGAACGTCGGGGGAGGCAGACAAAGCTAGGTCCCTGAGCGGCCGCCTTCTCCACTGAGGGCGCCCGGGGGCGAAGGAGCTGCATGTCCGAAAGCGACGTGCCCGCCGGCCAGGCCGGCGGGCACAGCAACGTATCCGAAGCAACAGAGCTACCCGAGCGCCTGCGGGTGCACGCGCTGGCCAAGTTGATCGAGGTGACCAGCCGCCAGGTGCTCGACGCACTGGAGCGGCTGGGCGCGCCCGCCCGGGGCGCGCAGTCCAGCATCGACCGGGACACCGCGCGGCGGGTCCTCGAGGCACTGGCGTCCTCCGGATCCCCGGCGCCGGCCTCCCCGGCGACCCCGGTCGCCGGCGCCGCGCCCACCGCACTGGCCCTGAGCAACCCGGACGGGGACACTGCCGGGGCCCTCGCCGCCGAGGGGCCGGGCGGCGCGCTGCCGCTGTTCGCCGCGCCCAGCCCGATGTTCCTGCCGCCGGAACCGCCCGCTCGCGCCCGGTCCGCGGCGCCGCCGGCGCGCGCCCGGTCCGCCGCCCCGGACAGCGACGACAAGGACGACAACGACGACATCGAGTCCGACGAGCTCGGCGCCGCTGACGACGACGAGGACGGCTCCGACGACGGCGCCGAGACCAAGCGCAGGCGCCGCCGCGGCCGCCGGGGTCGGGGCCGGGGCCGGGGCTCGGAGGACGCCGAGGACGGGTCGGCCGAGGGCGAGGACGACGGCGACGAGCAACGCCCGGCCGCCCGGGCCGAGCCGGACCAGGCCGATGAGGACGACGACGAGGGCCCTGAGGACGGCACCGAGGACCAGGCCGACGAGGAGGCCGAGGAGGGCGGCGGTACCGCCCGCAGGCGGCGCCGGCGCCGGCGCCGGCGGGACCCGTCGGACAGCGCGGACTCCGAGCGAGACACCGAGGACCCGCCGAACACGGTCACCCGGATCCGCGAGACCCGGTCCGCCAGGTCCGACCGGTCCGACAGCGGCGACAGCTCCGACAACAGCGGCATCCAGGGCGTCCGGGGATCTACCCGGCTGGAGGCCAAGCGGCAGCGCCGCCGGGACGGCCGGGATGCCGGGCGCCGGCGCACGCCGGTGCTCTCCGAGGCGGAGTTCCTGGCCCGCCGCGAGTCGGTGGAGCGGACCATGGTGGTCCGCCAGCACGGTGAGCGCTCCGAGATCGGTGTGCTGGAGGACGGCGTGCTGGTGGAGCACTTCGTCACCAGCTCCGGCGGATCGTCCCTGGTCGGCAACGTGTACCTGGGCCGCGTGCAGAACGTGCTGCCCAGCATGGAGGCCGCCTTCGTGGACATCGGGCGGGGCCGCAACGCCGTGCTCTACGCGGGCGAGGTGGATTGGGACGCGGCCGGCCTTGCCGGCAAGGCGCGCCGCATCGAGCAGGCGCTCTCCAGCGGGGACAGCCTGTTGGTGCAGGTCACCAAGGACCCGATCGGGCACAAGGGCGCCCGGCTGACCACCCAGATCAGCCTGCCCGGCCGGTTCCTGGTGTACGTGCCATCCGGTGGCACGCACGGAATCAGCCGCAAGCTGCCCGACGTCGAGCGGCGCCGGCTCAAGGACCTGCTCCGGGAGATTGTCCCGGATGACGCCGGCGTGATCATCCGCACCGCGTCCGAGGGCGTCAGCCAGGAGGCGCTGGAGCGGGACGTGCGCCGGCTGCAGGCCCAGTGGGACGTGGTGAAGGGCAAGGCCGACGCCGCCGCCAAGAGCTCTGCCAAGTCGAAGGCCCCCGAGCTGCTCTACGAAGAGCCGGACCTGATGATCAAGGTCGTCCGGGACCAGTTCAACGAGGACTTCGCCAAGCTCGTGGTGCAGGGCGACGACGCGTGGGACACGCTGCACGCCTACGTCAGCCACGTGGCCCCGGAGCTCACCGAGCGGCTGCGCCGGCACGTCGGGACCGCGGACGCGTTCTCCGACCACCGGATCGACGAGCAGCTGATGAAGGCGCTGGACCGCAAGGTCTGGCTGCCTTCCGGAGGCACGCTGGTGATCGACCGCACCGAGGCGATGACGGTCATCGACGTCAACACCGGCAAGTTCACCGGCTCCGGGGGCAACCTCGAGGAGACGGTCACCCGCAACAACCTGGAGGCCGCCGAGGAGATCGTGCGGCAGCTGCGGCTCCGCGACGTCGGCGGCATCATCGTGATCGACTTCATCGACATGGTGCTGGAGTCGAACCGGGATCTCGTGCTGCGCCGACTCACCGAGTGCCTCGGCCGGGATCGCACCCGCCACCAGGTCGCCGAGGTCACCTCGCTGGGCCTGGTGCAGATGACCCGCAAGCGGGTCGGCGTCGGGTTGCTCGAGGCGTTCTCCACCCCGTGCGAGCACTGCCGGGGCCGGGGCGTGATGGTGTCCACCGACCCGGTGGAGCCGAAGGCCGACCAGGGTGGCCCGCAGAGCCCTGGCGGTGGCCGGCGCCGAGGCCGCGTCGGTGACCGGAGCGGGGATCACGGGGACCACGGCGGCAACAACGGCAACAACGGCCGGCGCGGCCGTGGCGGTGCCCAGGGTGGTGGCGCGGTGAGCGCCCCGGCGGCCGAGGTGCCCAACGGCCACGAGCGCCGGGCGCCGGAACCGGTGGTACCCAACGGCCGCCCGGTGCCGACCGCGCCGTCCCGCCCGTCCGACTCGGATCCCGCGCCCGCCGCCGCCGAGATCGCCGAGCCGGCCGAGATCACCGCCCAGGTGACCGAGCCCGCCCAGGTGACCGAGCCGGCCCAGGTGACCGAGCCCGCCCAGGTGACCGAGCCGGCTGACGCAGTGGCCGACGTCACGGAGCCGGCCGAGGTCACCCAGCTGGCCCCGGTGGATCACCGCCTGGACGTGCCGAGCGTGCCGTCGCTGGTCCCCGATGACCCGTCCTCGGTGCTCGGCTCGGCGCCGCACACCGGCCACGACGTGCACGCTGACCAGCACGTTCGCCCCGATGACCGGGAACCGGTTGTGATCGGCGCCGCGCCTGAGCAGTCCGGGCGGCCAGCTCGCCGGCGGCGCAGGGCGGCGTCCCGGCCGGCCGGTCCGCCGGCTGGGAGCGGCGGCAGCCCGGACCCGGTTTGACCCCCTGAGTCGGCGGCCCGTACCCTGGGATACTGACAGCCGCGTCAGCGGGTGCTGACGCTGGCGGTAGACCGGCCCGGGGTCAACCCGGAGTACGTGTCACCGTGAGCCCCACCAATGTCTAGGAGTCGTGCGTCAACGATGTACGCGATCGTTAAAACCGGCGGCAAGCAGTACAAGGTCGCGGTCGGTGACGTGCTCACCGTCGAGAAGCTGGACGCCGAGGACGGCGCCGAGGTGAGCCTGCCGGCCGTGCTTGTGGTGGACGGCGCCGAGCTGACCACCGATGCCGCCGCGCTGGCCGCCTACTCGGTCACCGGCACGGTGCTCGGCCAGACCAAGGGCCCGAAGATCCGGATCCACAAGTTCAAGAACAAGACCGGGTACCACAAGCGGCAGGGTCATCGTCAGAAGTTGACCCGCGTCGAGGTCACCGGAATCTCGAAGTAGCTGAAGGAGGCGACGAGATGGCACACAAGAAGGGCGCCTCCAGCTCCCGCAACGGGCGCGATTCCAACGCGCAGCGGCTGGGCGTGAAGCGCTTCGGCGGTCAGAACGTGAGCGCGGGTGAGATCCTGATCCGCCAGCGCGGCACCAAGTTCCACCCGGGCGAGGGAGTCGGCCGCGGCGGCGACGACACGCTGTTCGCGCTGGTGGCGGGGGCTGTGGCGTTCGGCAGCAAGCGTGGCCGCAAGACCGTGAACATCGTGCCGGCCGCGGAATAGGCCCGCACCACACAGCGTCTGCACCAGGGGCGGGTCCGGGTACTCCGGCCCGCCCCTTGTGCTGTGTTCAGAGCTACGTCAACGGCCCGTGAGGAGGTGCCAGTCGGATGTCACGCTTCGTCGACCGCACCTCGCTGCGGGTGATTGCCGGACACGGCGGCAACGGGTGCGCCTCGGTGCACCGGGAGAAGTTCAAGCCGCTGGGCGGACCGGACGGCGGTAACGGCGGGCGCGGCGGTGACGTGGTGCTCGTGGTGGACCCCGGAGTGCACACCCTGCTCGACTTCCACCACCGCAGGCAGGCCAAGGCGGGCAACGGCAAGCAGGGCCGGGGGGACCTGCGCAACGGCGCCCTGGGTACCGACCTGGTGCTGTCGGTCCCGGACGGGACGGTGGTGCTGGGCGAGCACGGCGAGCAGCTGGCCGACCTGGTCGGCGCCGGCACCCGGTTCGTGGTGGCCGCCGGCGGCCGAGGCGGGCTGGGCAACGCCGCACTGGCCTCCACCGCCCGCAGGGCGCCGGGGTTCGCCCTGAACGGCGAGCCCGGTGAGGAGCGCGAGGTACTGCTCGAACTGCGCTCGCTCGCCGACGTCGGGCTGATCGGGTTCCCGTCCGCGGGCAAGTCGTCGCTGGTCGCGGCGCTCTCGGCGGCCCGCCCGAAGATTGCCGACTACCCGTTCACCACGCTCGTGCCGCAGCTCGGCGTGGTCAGCGCGGGGGAGCACACCTTCACCGTCGCCGATGTGCCCGGGCTGATCCCCGGCGCCGCCGAGGGCCGGGGGCTCGGGCTGGAGTTCCTCCGGCACATCGAGCGCTGCGCGGTGCTGGTGCACGTGGTCGACTGCGCCACCATAGAGCCCGGCCGCGACCCGGTGTCGGACATCGATGCGCTGGAGGTCGAGCTGGCCCGGTACACCCCCGGGTTGGGCGGCGAGCTGGCGGACCGGCCGCGGATCGTCGCGCTGAACAAGGTCGACGTGCCGGAGGCCGCCGAGCTGGCCGAGTTCGTCACCGAGGAGGTCGCCGCGCGCGGCTGGCCGGTGGCGTCGATCTCCACCGCGAGCCGCGCGGGGTTGCGCGAGCTGACCTTCCTGATGGCTGGCGAGGTGGCCCGGTACCGCGCCGCGCTGCCGCCGCCGGAGCCGACCCGGTTGGTGTTGCGGCCGGCCGCGGTGGGCGAGATCGGGTTCACCGTGCGGCCGGACCCGGAGCTGGACGGCGGCTTCCTGGTGCTCGGCGAGAAGCCCGAGCGGTGGGTGCGGCAAACCCAGTTCGACAACGACGAGGCGGTCGGTTACCTGGCCGACCGGCTGGCCAAGCTGGGCGTGGAGGACGCGCTGGCCAGGGCCGGGGCCGTTGCCGGGGCCGCCGTGACCATCGGCGAGGTGACCTTCGACTGGGAGCCGTCCACCCCGTCCGGGGCGATCGTCGCGCTGGGCAACCGGGGCTCGGATCCCCGCCTGGCCCGATCCACCCGATCCTCCGCCGCCGCCCGCAAGTCCGCCAAGCTGGCCCGGCGGGACGGTATCGAGGAGCAGGACGGCGAGGAGGCCGGCCACCGGGATCCGTTCGCGGATCCGGGATGGTGAGCACCAGGGCACAGGTCGCGGCCGCCGCCCGGCTGGTGGTCAAGGTCGGCTCGTCCGCGTTGACCAGCCTGGACGGCGGGCTGGACCACGCCAGGCTGGATGCACTGGTCGACGCGCTGGCCGCCCGCCGAGCCACCGGCAGCCAGGTGGTGTTGGTTTCCTCCGGTGCGATCGCCGCCGGGCTGGCCCCGCTCGGGCTGTCGCGGCGGCCCCGGGACCTGGCCAGCCAGCAGGCGGCGGCCAGCGTGGGCCAGCTGCAGCTCGCGCACGCCTACTCCGCCTCGTTCGCCCGGCACGGCGTCACCGTCGGCCAGGTGCTGCTCACCGCCGACGACGTGATCCGCCGCGCGCACTACCGCAACGCCCAGCGCACCCTGATCCGGCTGCTCTCGCTGCGCACGCTGCCGGTGGTGAACGAGAACGACACGGTGGCCACCGACGAGATCCGGGTGGGCGACAACGACCGGCTGGCGGCGCTGGTGGCCCACCTGGTCGGCGCCGAGGCGCTGGTGCTGCTCTCCGACGTCGACGGGCTGTACGACGGCGACCCCCGCCGGCCGGGTTCGGCCTTGCTGCCCGAGGTGGACGATCTGGCCGACCTGGATGCCGTGGACGTCGGCAGGCCCGGGGCGTCCGGGCTGGGCCGGGGCGGGATGGCCACCAAGATCGAGGCGGCCACCATGGCGGCCAGCGCCGGCATCCCGGTGCTGCTGGCCGCCGCCGACGAGGCCGCGCTCGCCCTGGACACGGCGGCGGACGGGCCCAAGCTGGGTACCGCCTTCCGGGCCGGTGGCCAGCGGCTGTCCGCCCGCCGGTTCTGGCTGCGGCACGCCGCCGACGTGCGCGGCCGGTTGGACCTGGACGCCGGCGCGGTGGCCGCGGTGCTGAAGCGGCGCCGGTCGCTGCTGGCCGCCGGCGTCCACGGGGTGCACGGCGACTTCGTGGCCGGCGACGTGGTCGACCTGGTCGGCCCGTCCGGCGTGGTGGTGGCCCGCGGCGTGGTGGCCTTCGACGCCGGCGAGCTGCCCAGCCTGATCGGCCGGCGCACCCGCGACCTCCCGCCGGAGTACCGCCGCGAGCTGGTGCACGCCGACGACCTGGTGCCGATGGGGACCTAGCTCCCCATCAGCACGTCGATGCCCTCGGCGGAGAGCGCCTCTTCGATGCCCAGCACGGTGGCTCCGGCGACCCCGGCGTACTCGCCCAGCACGCTGTTGGCGAGCACCAGGTTGCGGGTGGCCAGGGGGAGTGCCCGCTGGTACACCACCGCGCGGATGCCGGCCAGCAGCTCGTCGCTGGCCGCCGCCACCGAGCCGCCGATGGTCACCCGAGCGGGGTTGTAGAAGTGCACCAGGGTGGCCACGACCTCGCCGATCAGCCCGGCCGCCTCGCGGACCAGGCCGACCGCCGTCGGGTCGCCCCGGGATACCAGCGCTCGCACGTCGTCGATGGTGGCGACCCGGGCACCGGGGATCGAGCCGACCGCGGCATCGGGGATCGTGCCGCCGGGGATCGTGCCGCCGGGGATCGCGGCGCCCAGCCGCTTGGCGATCGCGGCCGCGGAGGCGACCGCTTCGATGCAGCCCACGTTCCCGCACACGCAGGTGATGTCCGGGGCGCCGCGTACCCGGATGTGCCCGATGTCGCCGGCCGCGCCGTCCGCGCCGTGGTGCAGCGCGCCGGCCTGGGTGATCAGTCCGCCGCCGATCCCGGTGCCCACCTTGACGAACAGCAGCGGCGTCTGGTCCGCCGGCAGCGCCCTGGCCTCGCCGAGCGCCCGCAGGTTCACGTCGTTCTCCAGCTGTACCGGACAGCCGAAGGTGCGGCGCAACCGGGCGGTCACCGGGTAGCCGTGCCAGCCGGGCATGATCGGCGGGCGCACCGGTACGCCGCGCCGGCCGTCCACCGGGCCGGGCACTCCGATCACCGCCGCCCGGACCGGGTCCCGGCCGGGTACCGAGGCGCGCAGCGCGGCCAGCTGTGACTCGACGGTGCCGAGCACGGCGTCCGGACCGTCGGCGACGTCGATGTCCACGTGCGTGTGGGCGTGCACCCGCTGGCTGAGGTCGACCACGGCGAGGTGGGCGCCGCGCGCACCGAGGTCGGCGACCAGCACGAACCCACCCCGGGGGTTGAGCGCGAGCCGGTCGGCGGGGCGGCCGCGGCCGGGGGTGGGCCGGGTCCCGTCGAGCAGCAGCACGCCGCGGGCGAGCAGTTCGTCCACCCCGGTGCTCACCGTGGTGCGGGCCAGGCCAGCGCTGGTGACCAGGTCTGCCTTGCTGACCGCCGCCCCCGAGGCGACCAGCCTGGCCAGTGTGCTCAGGGTGATCGCCCTGTTCATCGCGGCATCCACCCGGGCGGCGCCCTCCGCCGCCGAGGGGGCCAGCCGCAGCGGCGGCAGCGGGGACGGCTCGAGCACCGGCGCCTCCTCAGCACTGAGTTCGCGGTGAATCGACTCGAATGATATTTCGTCCGATAAATGACGGGAAAGGGCTTTATTCAGTCGTTGTACGGCGCTGGTCGCTGCTCGGACACTCGAGCCGCGCGTCACGCGCACGACGAGGTGGAGCCATGACGAGCCGGCAGGCGGCGGCGAGTTCCGGAGCGGCGACCCCGTTGCTCCGGATGCGGGGGATCGTCAAACAGTTCCCCGGGGTGCGCGCGCTGGACGGCGTCGACCTGGACGTGGCCGCCGGCGAGGTGCACTGCCTGCTCGGTCAGAACGGGGCCGGCAAGTCCACGCTGATCAAAGTGCTGGCCGGCGCCCACCGCCCGGACGCCGGTGAGATCGAGTGGGACGGGCGGGCCGTCACGTTCGGCTCCCCGCACGCCGCCGATGTGGCCGGGATCGCCACCATCCACCAGGAGCTGGACCTGGTGCCCTGGCTCAGCGTCGCGGACAACGTGGTGCTCGGCCACGAGCCGGCCCGGTTCGGGTTCGCCCGCCCGGCCAGCGCCGAGCGCACCGCCGCCGAGCTGCTGCGCCGGCTGGGGCACCCGGAGATCTCGCCGCGCCGCGAGGTGGGCCGGTTGCCGGCCGCCGGGCAGCAGGTGGTCAGCCTGGCCCGCGCGCTGTCCCGTAACGCCCGGCTGATCGTGATGGACGAGCCGTCCGCCGTGCTGGACAGCGAGGAGGTGGCCAACCTGTTCCGGGTGGTCGGGGAGCTGACCGCGGCCGGCGTCGCGGTGGTCTACATCTCGCACCGGCTGGAGGAGATCCGCCGGATAGGCGACCGGGTCACGGTGCTCAAGGACGGCCGCACGGTCGCGCGCAACCTGCCCGCCCGCACCACGCCGACCACCGAGGTCATCCGGCTGATGACCGGTCGCTCGGTGGAGTACGCGCTGCCGCCGAGGGGGCCGGCGCCGGTCGGTGACCCGGTGCTGGAGGTGTCCGGGCTGACCAGGCGCGGCGAGTTCACCGACGTCTCGTTCGGGGTGCGGGCCGGGGAGATCGTCGGGCTGGCCGGCCTGGTCGGCTCGGGCCGCTCGGAGGTGCTGGAAACGGTCTACGGGGCGCGGCGGCCCAGCGCCGGCACCGTCCGGGTACGCGGGCGGGTGCTGCGCCCCGGCTCGGTGCCCGCCGCCGTGCGCGCCGGGCTGGGGCTGTGTCCCGAGGAGCGTAAGAGTCAGGCGCTGCTGCTGGCCGAGCCGGTGTACCGCAACGTGTCGCTGCCGGTGCTGAGCCGATTCGCCCGGGGCGGTTTCGTCCGGGCGGACGTCGAGCGCGCCTCGGTGCGCGCCGCCACCCGGCAGCTGGACGTGCGCCCCGCCGACCCGGCCCGCCCGGTGCGCACCCTGTCCGGTGGCAACCAGCAGAAGGTTGTGCTGGCCCGCTGGCTGCTCACCGGCTGCTCCGTGCTGCTGCTGGACGAGCCGACCCGGGGTGTCGACGTCGGCGCCCGCGGCGAGATCTACACGTTGGTCCGCGAGCTGGCCGCGCGGGGGGTGGCGGTGGTGCTGGTGTCCAGCGACGTGCCCGAGGTGCTCGGGCTGGCCGACCGGGTGCTGGTGCTGCGCGAGGGCCGGGTGGTGCACGAGGCGCCCGGCGGGGAGCTGGACGAGGCCCGGGTGCTCGACCTCGTGATGGAAGGAAGCCGAGGATGAGCGTGAGCGACGCCGAACGCCAGCTGCCCGCCACCGCGCCACCGCCGGGGGGCACCCCGTCGGCGTCACCGGAGAACGGCTGGCGCGCCACGCTGGCGCGCTTGCTGGACACCGGTGCCGGCCGCAACCTGGGCCTGGTCGCCGTGCTGGCGGTGCTCTGCGTGATCGGTGTGGTCACCGCCGACACGTTCGCCACCACCGGGAACCTGCTGGTGATCATGACGTCGGCGTCCATCATCGGGGTGCTCACCGTCGGGGTCACCTTCGTGATCATCGGTGGCGGCATCGACCTGTCGGTGGGCAAGGTGATGGCGCTGGCCTCGGTGTGGTCCACCACGGTGGCCACCCAGTCCTATGGGCCGGTGGTGATGGT
>Ga0137415_10000945_pt1 | contig 28538 bp, 21 predicted proteins | sample CZODoug3_1_1_16f_FD_183082 | JGI IMG/M metagenome (GOLD analysis project Ga0137415, IMG submission 183082) | Vadose zone soil fungal communities from Angelo Coast Range Reserve, California, USA - CZODoug3_1_1_16fungal (Hybrid Assembly) | ecosystem: Environmental > Terrestrial > Soil > Vadose...
TCGCCAACCGGGGTGAGATCGCGCTGCGGGTGATCCGAGCGGCGCGCGAGCTCGGCGTGGAGACCGTCGCCGTGCATTCCACGGCGGACTCGAACTCGCTGCATGTCCGCTTCGCCGACCAGTCGCTCTGCATCGGTCCGCCGCCGTCGAAAGAGAGCTATCTCAACATTCCCGCCATCCTCTCCGCCGCGGAGGTGAGCGGGGCCGACGCCATCCACCCCGGTTACGGTTTTCTCAGCGAGAACGCGGAGTTCGCGGAGATGGTCCAGCATTCCGGGCTGGGGTGGATCGGCCCGCGCCCGGAGATGATCCGGATGATGGGCAACAAGATCCGCGCCAAGGAAGCGATGAAGGAAGGCGGTCTCCCCCAGCTGCCGGGCAGCGAAGGCGTGGTGCAGGACGAGCGCGACCTGGTGCGGCTCGCCGAGAAGATCGGCTTTCCCGTGATCCTCAAGGCGGCCGCGGGAGGCGGCGGGCGCGGGATGAAGATCGTCCGGGAGAAAGAGCAGCTGGCGCAGATGTATCGCACGGCCTCCGCGGAATCGCTCGCCGCCTTCGGCAATGGAGACATATACGTCGAGCGCTACGTGGAGCGGCCGCGCCACATCGAGATCCAGATCGTCGCGGACGAGCATGGCAACATCATCCATCTCGGCGAGCGCGAGTGCTCGGTCCAGCGGCGGCACCAGAAGATGCTGGAAGAGAGCCCCTCGCCGGCGCTGAACGAGAAGCTGCGGGAGCGGATGGGCCGCGTCGCCGTCGAGGCGATGAAGAAGATCCGCTACAACAACGTCGGGACCATCGAGTTCCTCCTCGACGAGCGCGGCGATTTCTACTTCATGGAGATGAACACCCGCATCCAGGTGGAGCATCCGGTGACCGAGAGCGTTACCGGCCTGGACCTGATCAAGGAGCAGATCCGGCTGGCGGCGGGCGAGGACCTGGGACGCACGCAGAAGAGCATCTTCCTCAAGGGGCATGCCATCGAATGCCGCGTCAACGCTGAGGATCCGGTGTCGTTCGCCCCCTCACCCGGGCTCATCACCGCCTACAACGCCCCCGGCGGGCTCGGTGTCCGGATCGATTCGGCCGCCTACGAGCAGTATCGCGTGTTGCCCTTCTACGACTCGATGGTGGCGAAGCTGATCGTCTACGCCGACAACCGGCCGGCGGCCATCATGCGCATGCGCCGCGCCCTCGAGGAATACATCGTGGAAGGCATCAAAACGAACATTGCTTTCCACAAGAAACTGCTCGTGTACGAGCCGTTCGTACAGGGTAGGTACGACACCAGGCTGGTGGAGAAGTTGCTCGCCGACAACCCGAACTGACGCGGTGCCGCAAGGTGGTAAATCTTGCGGCGTGCGCGGGCGTCTACCTCGGTCTACATCCTTGACCGCAAAGCGAATTCACCGTTACGTTGAGCCGCTGGCGTTACGTCCCCTCCCACCGCCCCAACGAGCTTCCGGCCGATGGACAAAAACAAGTCAATCGAGTCGGCCGCGAAGCTGATCGCGAAGGGTGCGTTCGACAAAGCGGTCAAGGAGTACCAGCGCGTCCTGGAGCTCGATCCGGACGACGTCCGGATCCTGCAGAAGCTCGCCGAGCTCTACCAGAAGATGAACCGCAAGGCCGAGGCGGCGGACTGCTTCGAGAAGGTCGCCCGGACCTATTCGCAGCAGGGGTTCTACCTCAAGGCGGTGGCGCTCTATAAGCAGGTGCTGAAGGTCATCGAGCGCGTCGAAGTGAACGTCCGCCTTGCCGAGCTGTACCAGCAGCTCGGGCTGGTGGGCGACGCGACCAAGGAGTGGCAGGCGATCGCCGCCTTCCACGAGAAGTCGGGCGACACCAAGGCAAGCCTCGACACGCTCAAGAAGCTCGTCGATCTCGACCCGGACAACGTCGCGGCCAGGATCCGTCTCGGCGAGCAGTATGCGCGGCAGGACAACCTCATCGAGGCGGTGGCGGAGCTGCGGCGCGCCGCCCAGTATCTGCAGCGCAACGGGCGGCACGACGATTACCTGCGCGTCGCCGAGCGCATCAGCCACCTGGACCAGGCGGACGTCGGGCTCGCCAAGGAGCTTGCCGAGCAATACCTGAGCCGCGGCGACTCCAAGCGGGCGCTGGCGAAGCTGCAGATTTGCTTCAAGGCAGACCCCCGCGAGCTGAGCACGCTACAGATGCTCGCGCGCGCTTTCCAGGAGCTGGGACAGGTCTCGAAGACGGTCTCGGTGCTCAAGGAGCTGGCGCGGGTCTACCTCGACGGGGGGCGCAACGACGACGCGCGCAAGACCTGGAAGCAAGCGCTGGAGCTGGCGCCGGACGACCAGGAAGTGAAGGCAGCGCTGAGCAGCGTCAACAGCGGAGAGGCGCTGCGCCCGAAACCTCCCGAGCCGGCGCGGCCCGCCGTGTCGAAACCCACTCCGGCCGCGAAGCCCGCGCCGGCAGTCAAGTCATCCTCTCCCGCTCCGGCCGCTGCCCGGCCGCCAGTCACGCCTCAACCCCGGCCGCCGAGTGCGCCGATCGTCGGGGCGCGGCCGCCGAGTGCGCCGATCGTGGGGGCGCGGCCGCCGAGTGCGCCGATCATGGGGGCGCGACCGCCCAGCGCTCCGGTCGCGGCGGCGAGGAGCGTTTCCGCTCCGCCCACCGTGGCGCAGGTCCCGAAGCTCCTCAAGGAGACCGAGGTCTACGTCAAGTACGGCCTCCACGACAAAGCCCTCGAGCACCTCCGCCGCATCCTCACGGTCGACCCGAAGAACATCGACGCGCACGAGAAAGCGAAGATCGTCGCGCTGGCGATGGGACGGACCGAGGACGCCATCCAGACGCTCACCACCATGGTTCAGCTCTGCACGGAGAAACGCGACCCGCGCGCGTCGGCGGTGCGCGCGGAGCTGAAGGAGCTCGCTTCGGCGGGCACCGGCGATCAGGACGGGCTGGTGCTCGAAGAGGCGCCGATCGAAGTGGAAGTGCTCGCCACCGCCGGCGACGCGGAGCTGGAGCCGGCGGCGGTCCTGGACGAGGCCGACGTCGTCGAGCCGGAGCTGGTCGAGTTGCAGGAGGAGGAGGACTTCGCCGCCGAGCTGGCCGAGGCGGACTTCTTCATCCATGCGGGTCTGGCGGAGGACGCGCGAGCGATCCTCGAGGGGATCACGATGGCCTCGCCCGGTTATCCGGGCGCGGTGGAGCGGCTGCGCAAGCTGGGCTCGCCCGCCGCGGCGGCAAACCGGAACGCGGAGCACGACGATCTCGCGGCCGAGCTGGCGGCCGAGCTGGCAGCGGAAGTGGGGCTCACGCAGGAGGAGGAGGACCAACCGCTCGACGGCGACGTGCTCGAGTCGTTCCAGGTACCGGCGGACGAGGTGCTGGGAGAATTCCGCGCCAAGGTGAAGCAGGTGGTGCGGCCCGAAGACGTACAGACGCATTACGATCTCGGCATCGCGTACAAGGAGATGGGGCTTCTCGACGAGGCGATCGCGGAGTTCGAGGTGGCCTTCCGATACGGCGCCGGCACGCGGGCGGCGGACTCCCTCACCATGCTCGGTTTGTGCGAGGCGGAACGCGGCAACGCCGAAGCCGCCGTCGGCCATTTCCAGCAGGGCCTCGAGCTGGCCGACCTCACCCTTGCGGCGCGCCACGCCTTGCAGTTCGAGCTCGGCGTCGTCTACGAGTCGCGGGGGCTCAACCCGGAGGCGTTGGAGCAGTACCAGGCAGTGCACGACGACGATCCCGGGTTCCGCGACGTCGCGGCGCGGATCACGAGACTGGCTGGACGGGTCAACGTGGCGTCGCGGCCCCTCGCGAGGCGGCCGGCTGCCCCGGTCGCGGCGCCTCGCAAGGCCGCGGCGCAACGAACTTCCGGTCCCACCGCGGGGTCGCGTCCGGGCGGCGGCCGCGAGCCTGAACCTCCGCACGAGCCGTCGCGCAAGAACCGCAAGATCGGCTTCGTCTGATGAACTATCTCGACTACTACGAGCTGAACCAGGAACCTTTCTCCAACGCGCCGGTCTCGCGCTTCTACTTCAATTCGCCACAGCACTCCCAGGCGCTGGTACGGCTCACGCATCTCTGCTCGCAGATGAAGGGCCTCGGGATCCTGGTCGGGGACATCGGAGCGGGGAAGACCACGCTCGCGCGCCGCCTGCTCGACTCGCTCCCGGAGAACGAGTACGAAGCCGCGCTGCTGGTGATCATCCACAGCGGCGTGACCGCCTCCTGGCTGCTCAAGCGCGTCGCGCTCCAACTCGGCGTGGAGTCGCCCAGCGAGGACAAGCTGACCCTGCTCGGGCAGCTCTACCAGCGCCTGGTGCGCATCCACGAGGCCGGGAGGAAGGCCGTGGTCCTGATCGACGAGGCGCAGATGCTCGCCACCCGGGAGATCATGGAGGAGTTCCGGGGCCTCTTGAACCTGGAAGTGCCAGAGCGCAAGCTCCTCAACCTGATCTTCTTCGGGCTGCCGGACATCGAGCAGAACCTGCAGCTCGATCCGCCGCTGGCGCAGCGGGTGGCGATGAAGTACCGGCTGGAGCATCTGAACGCGGACAGCACCGAGGCCTACATCAAGCACCGGCTGCGCCTCGCCGGCGCTGCCCGCATGCCGTTCACGCCCGGCGCTGTGCAGTCCGTGCACCGCTTTTCCAGCGGGACCCCACGCGTGATCAACACCTTGTGCGACAATGCGCTCTTCGAGGGATACGTGACCCGGGTGCCGATGATCGACGAACAGATGATCGAGCGCGTGGCGCGGGAACTGGCGCTCAACGGCGCCGCGGCGGCCAGCCCGGCCGCCCCGCGCAGACCTGTGTCCGTCCCGCCGCCCGCCGCCGCGGAGAAGGGCAAGCCGATCGACCTTGGGGAGATCGATCGGTACCTGGCAGGACTCGCGAAGCCGAGCTGACCGGTGCTGAGCCGCGTTCTCGTCGCGCTGGGACTCGCCGCCGCCGTCGTGTCCGGGGCGGCGATGGTCTTCTTGCGCACGGATTTCGTCGCGAACAATCTCTGCGCCTACGCGGTTGCGACCATCGAGGAGGCGACGGCGGCCCGGGTGCAGGTGTCCCAATGCTCGGTGCAGCCCGAACAGGGGAAGCTCACCATCGAAGGGCTCCGCGTCGGCGACCCGGGAGGGCGGATCGATCTGAAAGTCGCGCGGGTGTTTGCGCAAGTGACGGTGCGCCCCCTGCTCCAGAAGGTCAGGCTGGAGCGGCTGGAGGTCGACCATCCGCAATTGCGCCTGGCGCTGGACGAAGCCGGCGGGTCCCCCGCGGCGGGCGGTCAATGCCTCCCCGACGTCCTCGACCGCTTCGAGTTCGGAAGGGTGAAGATTCGCAAGGCGAGCGTGGAGGTGCGCAGCTCCGGGGCCCATGTCGAGGTTCCGCGGTTGGGGGTTGCGATCAAGGGCCGCGGCCCGCGGCTGTCGGTCAGTGTCTCGACGCGCGGCGGGTCGGTGGAGCTGCCGGGCCGCGCCATCGGTCTCATCTCCTCGCGCACCGCGGCGTTCGTCGACCTGCGCGGCAGCGGCGCGGTCGAGCTGCGGCGGGCGGACCTGATCGGCACCGAAGCGTCGCTGTTCGTGAAAGGGAAGCTGGACAACCTCTGCGATCCGCGGCTGGAGATGGCGGCGAACGTGCGGATCGACGATCTGGAGACCGCCGCCGCGCGCTTGCTCCCCGGCAAGGTGCATGGCATCAAGGGCGGCGTTTCGGCCGACGCGACGGTCTCATGGGGACGCGGCGCGTCGCACCTCAGGGGCGATCTGCGGCTCAAGGCGGTGGCGCTGGGAAGCTTCTTTCCCGGCGACGCCAGCCTGCGCTTCGATCTGACGCCGTCCCGGGTGCACGTCGATCGCCTCGAGGTCCCGACCGGCCGCGGCCAGATCAACGGCTCCCTCGAGGTTTCCCTCGCCGACGCCAGCCTGCCGCTCGCGGCCGACCTGCAGCTCCACGACATGGAGCTCGCCGAGCTCTTGCGCAAGCTCGGGCTGCAGCATGCCTGGGTGGTGCTGCGCGCCAGCGGCCGCGTGCAGGCGAAGGGCACCATCGTGCCCTTCAACCTCGCCGGGGACACCGCGCTCGAGCTCGCGGACTTCGCCGTCCTCGACCGGACCTACGAGAAGCGCGCCCAGGCCCGCAAGATGTTCGAATTCTCCCGCGGCAAGCTCGCGGGAGCGGTGCTGGCCGACGCGGACAAGATCGTCGCTCAAGGCGTGGCCATCGAGGTGGGCGAATCGCGCCTGCAGGTGGAGAGCACGTTCTTCGCGGACCAGGCCAAGGGTATGCAGCTGGCTGCTCACACCGAAAACCTCTCGCTCGACGACTTCCGCGGCCATTTCGGCCCGCTCCCCGCGACCGGCAAGGTGAAGCTCGCGGCCAGCGTGAGCGGGCCGTACCAGGAGCTGGCCATCGAAGGCAGGACCGCGGCGCAAGACGTCCACTTCATGGAGCTGTCGCTCGGGGACGTCACCACCCACGTCGCCTTCGACACGACCTCGACGAAGCTGACCTTCGACGACATCCGCGGGCACAAGGATCGAAGCGAATATCGCGGCCGGATCGCGATCGACTTCAGCGGCTCGACCACACCGCTCGAGGCGCACGTCGAGCTCCCGGACGCGTACCTGAACGATCTCGTCGATCTGGCATCCGGGATGGTGCCGTCGCTCTCGGCGATCGAGGACCCCGGCGAGGTGGACGGACGCGTCGCGGGCGTGATCGACGTGAAGGGGCCCGCCGCCGCTCCGTCGGGGACGGCTTCGCTGCAGTTCCGCGACCTCTCGCTTTGGGGCGAATCGTTCGATGCCGGCGAGGCGCGCCTGTCGCTGCATGGGCATGAGCCGCGGCTCCAGATCGAGGACCTGACGCTCCGCCATGGCGAGGCGGCCTTGCGCGTCTCGGGCCGGTTCGGGCCGCAGTGGCAGCTCGACCTGGACGCGCACACGGAAAAGTTCACGCTGGCCGACCTCGACAGGGCCGAGCGCGCCCACCTGTCGGGCCCGCTGCGCTTGACCGCGCACGTCGGAGGCGTGGCGGAGCGCCCTCGCCTCGACGTCGCGCTCCAGTTCACCGAGGGGATGGCGGACGAGGCGGACCTGGGGGAGGGCGAGCTGAAGCTGCGGATCGACGACAAGGCGATGACCTGGAACGCGACCGTCGGGACGCACAAGGTGAGCGGGCACGCGCGGCTCGAGGGAGACTTCCCTTACGCCTGCGAGGGAACGCTGCGGATAGCCGATCTGCCGCAGTACGTCGATCTGCTCGCGCCCGACTTCGACATCGAGAGCGGCTCGCTGACGGCGGCGTTCGAGGTGCACGGGTCGCTGCTGCGCTTGCGGGACAGCGCCGGGACCATGACGCTGTCGCAGCTCCTCATCGTCCGCAGCGATCTGACCTTCGAGAACGACGGGCCGGCGCAGGTCTCCTTCGGTCCGGAGGGAATCCGGACCGAGCGTCTCGCGCTGCGCGCGCCGTTCACCACCGCGCATCTCTCCGGCGGGCGCGGACGGGACGGCAAGCTCGATCTGCGGCTCGGCGCGAGCATCGATGGGCGGGTACTGCCCGGCCTGCTCGCGGACGTGGAGCACGCCTCGGGGACATACCTGGTCCAGGCGACGGTGGGCGGCACGGTGAAGAACCCCACCGTGCTCGGCAACATCCGCATCGAAGACGGCGCCGGCAGCCTCCGCGGCCTGCCCGTCGCCGCCCGGGCGCTGAACGGCAGCATCTCGTTCTCGCAGGACGCCCTGGTGATCGATTCCCTCTCGGGCAAGCTGAACAATGGCGAGGCGCGCGTCTCCGGTGGCATCGAGATGGAGCGGCTCGTTCCGAGGAAGATCGACATGTCCGCGCACGTGAGCGACGTGAACGTGCGCTTCCAGGAGAGCGTCGGCGCCATCGTCGACGGAGACCTCACGCTCCACGGGCCGCCCTTCGAGCCGCTCCTGGGCGGCAACCTGATCCTCTCGCAGCTGAAGTACACGGAGGACGTGGACATCGAGAAGTCGCTGCTCGACTTCTCCCGGCGCCCGCCCGCGCCGAAGGTGCTCACCAAGAGCCCCATCGTCGTGCGTTTCGACCTGGACGTGCGCCTCTCCCGAGGAGTGCGGGTGGAGAACAACCTCGCCCGCACCGACCTGAAGGGCGACCTGAAGATCACCGGGACCTCCCGCTCCATCGGCCTGCTCGGCAGCGTGAACACCGTCCACGGCACCGCCACCTTCCGTGGGAACGAGTTCCAGATCGAGCAGGGCGTGCTCACCTTCACCGACCGGCAGCGCATCCGGCCGACCTTCGATTTCCAGGCGAGCTCGCAGGTGAAGGAATACAAGGTGCGGCTCCATGCCTTTGGCAGCCCGGGTGAGCCGCACGTCTCGCTCAGCTCCGAGCCGGCTCTGGCGGAAGCGGACCTCGGGTTCCTCCTCACTTTCGGGTTCGTCTCCACCAACCTGCAGCAGAGCACGTTCTCCGCGGCGGACTCGGGCCTCGCCATCGGAATCGAAGCGCTGAACAAGGCGACCGGATTCTCCGCGGAAGTGCGCCGCTTCATCCCGAAGAACGCCATCCTCCGCGATCCGAACATCGACTTCGCCAGCGACTTCTCCGTGGCGACCAACCGCCTCGAGCCGATGGCGCGCTTCCAGTCGCACCTGATCAGCGACCGTCTGGACCTGAGCGTCCTGCAAGGCCTGAGCACCCGCAGGTACCGGGGGGTGGTCAGCTACCAGCTCTCGGACGCGCTGTCGACGCGGCTCCAGCTGGACAACGAGCACGTCACCAGCGGCACCGGCACCGACTTCGGGATCGACCTGCATCTCAAGTGGGAGGGCGAGTAGGTGCTCGCCGCGCTCCTCGCGCTCCTGCTCGCGCAGGGCCCTGTGCCGGAGCCCCCGCGCGTGGGAGAGATCGCGTACGAGGGCGCGGACGCCGAGTCCGTGCGCGCGCTGGTGGCCCTGCAGCCCGGCCAGCCACTCGACACGCGCGACGTACGCGATGCGGTCCGCGCGCTCCATGCGAGCGCCCGGTTTTCGCAGGTGGCAGCTTACGCGGAGGCGATGGGCGACGGGCGGATCCGCATCGTCTTCGTGCTCACGGGAATCGAGAAGCTCACCTCGGTGACGTTTCCGGGGCACAGCGCGTTGTCCGAGAGCTTCCTCCTGCAGAACGCGAACCTCCAGGTCAATGCGGAGTTCCAGCCGGAGCAGGTGGGCACGGCCGTCGAGGTCATCCGGGCAGCGTATTTCCGGATCGGCTACCGGCACACGCAGGTGACGCCGGTGCGCAAGGCGGCGCCCGGTGGAGTCGCCCTCGAGGTGCGCATCGAGGAAGGACCAGTCACGCGGATCTCGCAAGTCCGTTTCGAAGGGGACCTCGGCCTCGACCGCGACCAGTTGACCGCCGCCTTCCGGCTCGACCCGGGCGGCGTGCTGAACCTCCTCAATCTCGCCGAGGCAGTCCGCCGCGTTCGCGAGCGCTATCGCCGGGCAGGGCGGCTGCGGGCGCGCATCGATCCGGCGCGGATCGAGGAGCTTGGGATGCGCGAGGCGCGCGTGGTGATCCCGGTTGCGGCAGGTCCGCTGGTGCGGTTCCACCTGCGCGGGAACCGGGCCTTCTCCGACGCGGTCCTCGCCACGAGCATCGCGCCCGCGCTCGACTCGGAGGAGCCGCTCGACGCCCAGACCGCCCAGGAAATGGCAGGGCGGTTGCGCCGCTTCTACGTCGGCGCGGGCTTCCTGCGCGCGAAGGTGGCGGAACGGCAGATGCTCGCGCGCGACGGCGCCGAGGAGGTGGTGTTCAGCGTCGAAGAAGGCGCCCAGGTGAGGGTCGAGCGCCTGATCTTCAGCGGCAACCGGGCGATCCCGACCGGGCAGCTGCGCGAGCGGGTGTTGATACAGCTGCGCGACAACATCGCGCACGATCCCACCTCGGGCGCGGATCCGGCGCTGGTGGAGCGGATGGGCGTGATGGGGACCATCCGCGGTGGGCACGTGCCGCGGACCACGGTGGATCCGGACGCCGTGTTCGATCCGCTCCTCTACGCCCGCGCCCTCAAGCAGATCGAGGATCTCTACAAGTCGCAGGGGTACCTGTCCGCGCGCGCAGGGCCGCCGCGGCTCGACCCGATCGGGGGAAACCTGGCCCATATCGAAGTGAGCATCCCGATCAAGGAAGGCGAGCAGACGCGCGTCGGGCGCATCCTGGTCGAGGGCGGCGGCGACGTCCCGGCCGCGGAGATCGATGCCGCCATCGTGCTGCGCAAGGACCGCCCCTTCAGCTATCTGCAAGCGGAAGAAGGCCGCGCGGCGCTGACCCAGATCTTCACCCGGCGCGGCCACCTCTACGCGCGCGTCGAGGACGAAGAGGAGTTCGAGGACACGCCCGACGGCGCGTCGCGGGTGGACGTCCGCTACCGCATCCAGCCCGGGCCGATCGTGCACGTGGGCTACGTGGAGGTCATCGGTCAGCGGCGCACGGTGGAGGGCCTGGTCATCGATCTGGTCGGCCTCAAGCAAGGCGACGTCCTCACGCCGGAGGCCATCGACAGGGGCCAGCAGGCCCTGCTGCGGACCGGATTGTTCTTCTCCGCCACGCTCACGCCGCGCAACCCGGAGGTGCCCGAGGGAGAGAAGACCGTGCAGGTGCAGCTGCGGGAACGGCCCACGCGGGACTTCCAGGCGAGCATCGGGTTCTCGCTGGCCGACGGTCCGCGCGCCTCCGCGCAGTGGACGCAGGGGAACATCCTCGGCCGCGGCCTCACGTTCACGGCGCTGGCCAAGGCGGACTTCCCCTTCACCCGCTTTCCCACCGAGCCGGTCAACTGTCCGCCTGGGTTCACCAGCGTGTCGCAATGCGAGACGCGCATCGTCTATCCATCGGGCATTCCCATCGAGCGCGTGATCGACGTGGGCATCTCCGCTCCGCGCCTCTACCCGCTCACGAACGAGCTGCGCGCCGGCCTCGATCTCATCCATGAGCGGGCGCTGCGCACCTCCTACGATCTGACGAAGTTCTCCGCGCAAGCCAGCGTCGATCTGACGCGGCGCCGCCCGGTGACCGCCGGGGTCGTCTACGAAGTGGGTTACCAGGAGCTGACGGTGGGAGTGCGCTCGATCGAAGACGTGGTGGCGGGAATCGACCAGCGGATCTTCCGGCTGCCGCCCGGCACGATGCTCTTCGGTTCGCTGCGCCCCACCGCGCTGCTGGATCTCCGTGACGATCCGGCGCGTCCTCGCTCTGGCGTCCTGATGCAACTCGGCGGCGACTACCAACGGTCGTTCAGCGGGAGCGAGACGCAGGAAGCCGGACGCGTCCACGTGAACCTCTTCAAGGTGCAGGGACTCGTGGCGGCCTACCTGCCGCTTCCCTCGCTGGCGAGCATCGTATTTTCCGCCCGCGCCGGGCGCGTTTTCCAGCTCGACGACGCTTCGCTCACGCCGGGCGACCGCCGCTTCTATCTCGGTGGGGCGACCTCGCTGCGCGGCTTCCACGAGGACGGGGTGCAGCCGCAGGACCTGATCGACCAATTGCACGCGCAGGTTCGCGCCTGCGAGGCGACGCTCAGCGATTTCGCCTGCACGGCCAAGGCGCAGCTCCTCGCCGCGGGCGGGACCAGCGACGGAGGCGATCAATTCATCGCCCTCACCACGGAGCTTCGGGTGCCGTTCACCCAGTCGTTCGAGCTGGCGGTGTTCTGGGACGCTGGCAACCTCTGGCGAACTCCGGTCAACTTTTTTGGGCGCGACGAGAACGGACGGCGTCTTCTGGTCCTGCGGCATGCGGTCGGAGGCGGACTTCGCTGGCTCACGCCCATCGGCCGCATGTCGATCGACCTCGGCGTGAACGTCGCTCCCGATCAGCTCCTCGGCGAGCCCGCCTACGCACCTTACTTCTCGATCGGAACGATTTGAGCCGTCGACGTCGACGTCCGGGCTGCTACTTCCCCGGCAGAGGTCCCCACGCCGGGTCGGCCGCGCCGACCTTCTCGGACGTGACCGGCCGTTGATTCGACCCGTCCGGCTGGCTCATCCAGACCTGCCGCTTCCCGCTGCGCGTGGACGAGAACAACAGATACCGCCCGTTGGGCGCCCAGGCCGGCTTCTCGTTCGTGCCCTGGTTCTGCGTCAGGCGCGTCACCTTCCCCGTATCCACCGCGACCGTATAGAGGTCGAACACCCGGTGCTCGTCCCGGCCGGAGAACGCGATCAGGTCTCCCTTCGGGCTCCAGGCCGGTTCCTGGTTGTAGTTGCCCTGGAACGTGATCCGGCGCACGTCCGAACCGTCCGCGGCCATCGTGTAGATCTGCGGCGTCCCCGCCCGCTCGGAGACGAAGGCGACGCGCTTGCCGTCGGGGTTCCAGGACGCGGAGATGTCGATCCCGCGCGCTTCGGTGATCCGGCGCGCGCCGCTGCCGTCGGCCTGCGCGACGTACACGTCCGTGTTGTCGTTCTGCGAGGAGGAGAAGAGCAGGCGCGATCCGTCCGGCGAGTACGACGCGCCGGTGGCGAAATCTCCCAGGCCGATGAGCGAGCGGACCTGGCGGGACGCGACATCGACGGTGTACAGGTGCGCGCCCCCGCCTTCGCGGAAGCTGGTGAAGGCGATCATCTTTCCGTCGGGGCTCCAGGAGGGGAGCAGGTTGATGGAGGCGCCGGTCAGCGGCTGCACGCCGAAGCCGTCCCAGTCGGAGACCATCACCTGTTTGCCGATCTCGCTCTCGCGAACCCAGGCGATCCGGGTCTGGAACACTCCGGGTTCGCGGGTGAAGAAGCGCACGACGTCATCGCCGAAGCGGTGCGCGGCGAGCCGCAGCGCCGGGCGGGGAGCGGTGTACGTCCCGTGAAGCAGCTCCTGGCCCCGCGCGACGTCGTAGAGCCGCATCTCGCAGTTCACGTCGGCCGAGGCATCGCAGCTCGCTTTGATCAGCGCCTGCGCGCCGACCGTCTGCCACTTCGAGTAGTCGATCCCCGTCATTCCCTCGTCCGGTGGCGCGAGGAACGAGGCGGGATCGAGCAGCCGGAACAGGCCGCTGCGCTCGAAGTCCTGGGCGAGCACCGCCTCGATCGCCGTGCCCGTCTCCTGTGACCCGAGCGGCTTCGCGATCGCCAGCGGGAGCGGCTGGATGCGGCCGCCGGAGAGATCGATCACCGGCCGGTCCACGGCCGCGAGCATCACTGCGAGGGCGAAGGCGAGATTCATGGTCCGATCACGGTCGGAAATTCAGGAGCACGCCGTTGTCGCGCAGCGAGCGGACCAGGTCCGCCGGGGGAGCCGGCAGCCGCGTCTTCTGGATGGCCAGCTCCAACGCCTGATCGAAGAATCCGTTGCCGGACTTCTTCTGGAATTCATACCTGAGGATGCGGCCGTCGGGTCCGATCCAGGCGAGAACGGATGCAGCGAGATAGAGCCGCTCCCGCTCGGAGATGACCGAGGGCACCACGTAGTGCTCGAGGATCGCGTCGTGCACCGCCGTGAAGTACGCATCGCCTTCCTCTGCGGTGGCGGCGGTGCCTTCCACGGAACCGGACGGCGATCCGGCCCGCTCCGGATCCGGCGGCTCTCGCGCCTCCGTGTCCGCCTTTCCCGCGGCGCGGGCCAGCGCCCGCTGCATCAGCTCGGAGCGCGAAGGCTCGCGCTTGGGCGGCGCAGCCGAAGGAGCGGCGGCGGTCGAAGGGACCGGAACCGGGCGCGACGCCGCGCTCGGCGGCGGCGATTCCTTGCGGGGAAGAAGCCGCGGATCGCGCGGCCGGCCCAGCGCGACCAGGTGCGCGATGATCGGCTTTCGCGGGGGCGGCCGCCGGTCGAACAGCCGGGGCAGCACGAACGCGGCGGCGAACACGCCGACGTGCAGCGCGATGGCGAGAGCGACCGCGGGCAGCGCCGGCATGCGGCCGTGGGGCGCGAGCAGGCTCGGGGGTGCGCTGCCGATCAAGGCCGCCTCAGCTCCCGGTCGGGTTCGGTGATCATGCCGAGCGATTCGACCCCGGCGCGGCGGGCAACTGCCATGATCTCGACGACCTGCCCGTAGGGAAGCGATCGATCCGCGTGCAGGTAGAGCTCCTTCTCCTTCTGGATCCGCGCGTTGCTCGAGAGCTTCTTCTCCAGATCGGCGGGCGGGATCTCGCTGTTGCCGAGGAACAGGCGCCGGTCGCGCGTGATGGTCAGGACCAGCTTCTCCTCCTGGTGCTCCATCTGTTGCGCCGAGGCGCGCGGGAGATCCACCTTCACGCCGCTCTGGATCAGCGGAGCGGTGACCATGAAGATGATCAGCAGCACCAGCATGACGTCGACGAGCGGCGTGACGTTGATGTCGGTCATCGCGCGCCGCGGGCCGCTCTCTGCCGGGCCGAATGCCATCAGGCTGCCTTCTTGAAGATGTGGCGCTTGATGATGTTGAGGAAATCGGCGCTGAAGTTGCGCATCTCGTTGTCCAGCACCCGGATGCGGGAGTTGAAGGCGTTGTACGCGACCAGCGCGGGGATGGCGGCGAAGAGGCCGACGGCGGTGGCGATCAGCGCTTCGCTGATCGGTCGCGCAACGGTGGCCAGGTTCGCGTTTCCGGCCGCGTAGATGTCGCGGAAGGCGCCCATGATGCCCCAGACGGTTCCGAAGAGGCCGACGAACGGCGCCGCGGCGGCGGTCGTTCCCAGGAAGGGAATGCTCTGCTCGAGCGTGGTCAACTCGGCGTTGGCGGCCCGTGCCAAGGCGCGTTCGACGTTCTCGAATCCGCCCAGCTGATCGTGCAGCGAACCTTCCTCGGACGCGGGCTGTGCCTGCGTCACCTTGGACAGCTCGACGTAGCCGGCGCGGAAGACCTGCGCGACCGGGCTGACCGGCATCTGCTCGCTGGCGGTGTAGATCGAATCCAGGCGCTTGCTCCGCCAGAACGTCTCCAGGAACTGCAGGCTCTCCGCCTGCGCGCGTCTCAGATGAAGCAGCTTGCGGAAGATGATGGTCCAGCTGGCGAGCGAAGAAAGCACGAGGATGATCAGCACGCCGCTGACCACCGGGCCGCCGTGGGTGACCATCTCCACGTAGTTGAGGCTGGTGCCGTTCATGGCGGGCGCGTTTGTCCCTCGCAAGGTCTCTACTGTCAACGCAGGAAGAACGCGACCCGATCCGGTGTTCGGGTGTGACCTCGGCGCACCGTGGCGAGTCTGAATGCCGGGGTAGGGAAGGACGTCGAAATCGGCAAGGAGGCCTGCATGCGACGCACCTTGATGCTTTTGCTCCTCGCAGCCGCCGCATGCGGGGGCCCCTCGCGCGGCCACCTTGTGGTCGATTGGACGTTCGCGGGCGTCTCCTGCGCGAACGCCGGCGTGGCGAACATCGGGATCGACATTACCAATGAGGTGCTGACGCCGAACACGTTTACCTGCCAGCAGGCGCCCGTGGGCGTGGACCTCGGCTCGTATCTCGTGGGGGACTACCAGCTCACGATCACCGGATACGACGCCGGCGGCACCGTGACGCACCAGCAGACGCAGACGCTCGCGGTGAATGGGGGCGAGAACCAGTATGCCATTGACGTACCTGCGATCACGGGCAACGCCAACATCAGCTGGACGTTCGATGGAAAGAGCTGCGCGACGGCGGGCGTGGACACGGTGACGATTTTCGTGGACCCGGACGCGCACGGGATCCCGGGCTTCAACGCGGGCACCGTGGCGTGCAGCACGCTCGGTACCGACGGAGCATCGATCGAGGCCCTGACGCCCGGTTCGCATACTTTCGGCATTTTCGGCTGGCATACGTTGAGCACCGGTCCGCAGCTCCTCTACCGGACGCACAGCCCGCTCTCCTATCTCATCCAAGCCGGAAGGACCGTGAACGTCTTCGTGAGCGCCGAATCGCCTCCGTGATACACAACAGCTGAGTGGACGCCGACGCGCCCATCGGGGTGTTCGACAGCGGCGTGGGCGGGCTGACGGTGCTGCGGGCGCTGACGGCGCGGCTTCCGGACGAGCACACCATCTACCTCGGCGATACGGCCCGCGTTCCCTACGGGACCCGTTCCGGGGAGGTTGTCACCCGATATGCGCTGATGTCGGCGCGGCACCTCGCGCGCCACCGCATCAAGCTGCTGGTCGTCGCCTGCAACACGGTCTCCGCGCATAGCCTGCCGGCGCTGGCGTCGGCGCTGCCCATCCCCGTCCTCGGCGTGATCGAGCCAGGAGCGCAGCTGGCGGCGGCGCGCACGCGGGGTGGAGCGATCGCCGTGCTGGGGACGCCAGCGACCATCGCTTCCGGCGCCTACCAGAGGACGCTCAGGCGCCTCGCGCCTCTCGCGCCGGTGATCGCGCGGGCCTGTCCGCTCTTCGTCCCTCTCGCCGAAGAAGGGTGGACGGACGGCGAAGTGCCGCGGCTCATCGCGGAGCGATACCTGTCGGACCTGCGCCGCGCGCGGGTGGATACGGCCGTGCTCGGGTGCACGCATTACCCGCTGCTCGCGAGAACGATCGCCGAGGTGCTTGGGCCCGAGGTCGCCATCGTCGATAGCGCGGAGGCCATAACGCGAAGCGTCAGCACGCTGCTGGGGGAACACGGCCTGTTGCGAGAAAACGGCGGTAGCGCGGCGCGTCATCGCACCCTCTGCACCGATGTGCCCGAACGGTTCCGGTCGGTGGCCGAGCGCTTCCTGGGCAGGCCTGTGGGTGAAGTGGAACTCGTTGATCTCGCGCCGTGATTCGGGAAGGCACGGCGCCCGCCCGCGCGTTCTCCAAGCTGGCGGAGCCTCGTCCGTTCTGCTACTTGAAATGGAGCACATGGCGACAGCGAAGGGCGCGGCCCCCGTAGGGGGATTCAACCACAACGTCAAATACGGCCCGCGCGTCTACCACGTGCAGACGGAGGACTCCGGTCTGCCGCACGCCCACTACATCACGCATCTGTTCGTGGGCGGGAACATCGTCGCCAGCATGAAGTCGAGCTACCAGGAGAAGGCCGGCGAGCCCGAGCTCGCGAAAGTCGTCCGCGCGCTGATGGAACACCAGCACAAGGTGATGCTGAGGCGGCTGGTGACGGGCGAGTTCGACGAGCTGGCCGAGCGCCTCTCGGCGCCGCACTACGATCCTGGCGTTCTCGCCGACGGCACCAACACGGCGTCGTACGTCAACACGCATCCTTCGGCGCCGGCGAAGGTCGCGGCCAAGCCGGCCGCGAAACCCGCTCCGCGGCCTGTCCCACCCGCGGCGAAACCCGTGGCTCCGGCTCCGGCCACGAAGCCTGCCGCTCCGGCCGCGAAGCCTGCCGCGCCGCTCTGGCGCCCCGCCCCGCCCGCCGCGTCGCCGCCGCGAGCTCCGGGCGCGCCTCTGCCGCACGTCACCCGCCAGCCGGCGCAACCGATGCGGCCGACCACTCCGCCGCGGATGGCTCCGGTCGTGCCGCCCGCCGGCCGGCCCGCCGCGGCGGCAAAGAATTCGGCGCCGCCGAGCTTTTTCAGCGAGAGTCCCGTGGAAATGCTGGCCGACGATCTGCCCACGCTCTTCGCTGAAGAGCTGATCAGCGAGAAGAGCCTCGACGAGGTGATCCTCGCGTTCCTTTCCGCAGACCTGGAGCCGCCGAAGTAGCCATGACGAGGAGCTCCGCTGCTGCCTTCGCGCTCGCCTCGCTCTGCGCCTGCGCGGGGTCGTATACGAATGGGTCGACGCCGATCAATCCGATCGATGGCGGGGGACAAGGCATCTCCACCGATGGCGGTGGTGACGCGGGCGCGGACGGCGGAATCGACGGCGGCGTCGACGCGGGCGCCGACGCTGGATGCGTCGCACTCTCCCTGAACGGTCTCCGCGCGATCGACAATTGCCTTGGCGCCCAGACGGCAACCGCAAGCCTGTCGATTACCGATCCCGACGCCGGCTGCATTGTCAACATCATGCTGGACAACGGCGACGGCCCGTGCACCGGCGTGGCCAGCGGGGGCACCAGCAATGCATTCGACGGGGGCTGCCAAGGGATCGGTTACTCCTGCACCGCGCCTTCACTTCCGGGCATGTTGCTCTGCAAGCAAGGTCTCAACACCTGCACGATCCAGATCTGCGCCGCCGACGCGGGGACGTGCCCGTGATCCAGCTCTTCCACGTCAAGAAGACCTATCCGGGCGACCCCCCCGTGCTGGACGACATCACCCTGCGCGTCGACAAGGGCGAGTTCATCTGGCTCACCGGCCCTTCCGGCGCCGGCAAGAGCACGCTCTTGCGGCTCCTCTTCTGCGCGGAGAAGCCCAGCAGCGGGCAGATCCTGATCGGCGGCAAGAACATCGGACGGATCAGCCAGGTCGGGGTTCCGTACCTGCGGCGCAACATCGGGGTCGTCTTCCAGGATTTCAAGTTGCTCGACAACCGGACCGTGCTGGAGAACGTGGGGTACGCGCTCGAGGTGCTCGGCGCCTCCGACGCGGACATCCGCGAGCGCGCCCGCAGGCGCCTCGATCAGGTGGGGCTCTCGCACAAAGCGACCAGCCTGCCGCGGCGGCTCTCCGGAGGCGAACAGCAGCGCGTGGCCATCGCTCGCGCGCTGGTGAACGAGCCCACCATCCTGCTCGCGGACGAGCCCACCGGAAACCTCGATCCGTCGCTGACCGACAGCATCCTGCAGCTCCTCTTCGACGCGAATGCGCGGGGCACCACCGTGGTCGTGGCCACCCATGACCGCGGCTTGCTCCAGCGGTGGCACCGCCGGACCGTCGGCCTCGAGCGCGGAAAGCTGGTCTTCGACGCATGATCGCGCACGTCGCCTGGCGGCTGTCGCGGCGGGCCGCGGTGAATCTGTGGCGGGCGCCGCTGCCTTCGCTCGTGTCGGTGCTGACCATCGGGCTCTCGCTCTTCATCGGCGCGACGTTCGTGCTCGGGCTGTTCACGGCGCGCAGGCTGCTGACCTCGTGGGGCGCGCAGCCGAGCATCACCCTCTACCTGGATCCGGCGACGACCGATGCGCAAGGGCGCGCGCTGTCGCAGCAGATCCGCGGGAGGGGCGACGTCGACGTCCGATACGTCGACGCGCCAGCGGCGCTGCAGCGGCTCCGCGTCGATCTCGGGGAGCTGGGGCCCGCGCTCGACGGCCTCACGCAGAACCCGCTGCCGGCCTCGGTGGAGATCAGGCCGCGCGCGCCTCTCGCCGCGCCGTCGCTGCGAGTGCTGGCCGCGGAGCTGGAGCAGTTGCCCGGCGTGCGCGACGTCGAATACGGGCGCGAATGGCTCGACAAGCTGGAGGCCCTCGGCCGGGGGCTGCGCGCGTTCGGCGCCGGAGCGCTGCTCGCCGTTCTCGGGGCGGCGCTGATGGTCGTCGCCAACACGATACGGCTGGCGGTGTACGCGCGGCGCGACGAGATCGAGATCATGAAGCTGGTGGGGGCGACCGATGGTTACGTGCGCGCCCCGTTCCTCATGGAGGGAGCCCTCCAAGGCGTGCTCGGAGCCGGAGTCGCGGTGGGGGTGGTGCTTGCGGCGCAACACTGGCTGCTGCCGCATGCCTCACAGGCGTTCGCGGTCGCGGCTGGAGTGGGCGCGCCCCACCTCTTGCCGGCGCACGCCGCCGCGCTGCTCGCCGCGGGAGCGTTGGTCGGTTTCGTGGGGAGCTGGATCGCGGTGGCGCGCTTCCTGAAAACATGATCGCGCTGCTCCTCGCCGCCGACCTCGCCGCGTCGCTGCCCGAGCTGCGGCAGCGCCTCGCGGACGAGCGGGCGGCGGCGGAGAAGCTCGCAGGCCGCGAAGCGGGCGTCCTCGGGCGCCTCGCCGATCTCGAGCGGCAGATCGAGGTGGAGTCGCGCGCGCTGCGGGCGGCACAGACGCGGCTGCGGTCGGCGGCCCAGCGGCTCGCGGTCGCCGAGGAGAAGTCGCAAAAAGCGCAGGCGGAGCTCACGGCCGCGAGCGAAGCCGCGGCACCGCGCCTGGTCACCCGGTACCGCCTCGGGCGCGAGGGGTACATCCGGTTCCTGCTCGGCTCGTCGAGCATCGCCGATCTGCTCCGGCGGCGCAGGCTCTTCAACGTGCTGCTCAGGTCCGACCTGGAAGCGATCGCGCTGCTGCGCACGCAGGCGGACGCCACCAAGGCCGCGCGCGACGAGCTGCTGGCGGCGCACGTCGAGCAGGACCAGAGCGTGAACGCCGAGGCCGAACGCCGGGCATCGTTGCAGGAGAAGATCGACCAGCAGCGCACGCTGCTCGCTTCGATCCAGCACGAGCGGGCGGTCCACGAGGAAGCGGCGCGGGAGCTCGAGGACGCCGAGAAACAGCTGTCGCGCAAGCTCGCGGAGATCCGCAGCTCGCATCCGGCACTGAAAGCGCCGGAGATCCTGCTCAAGTCTTCCATCCGCAGGGCCCGGGGCAGGCTGCCCTTTCCGGTCGACCAGGGGCGCATCGAAGTCCGCTTCGGGCGGGCCGTCGACCCCCGCTTCGGCACCGTCACCCTGCAGACCGGCATCGACGTGCGCGCGCCGAGCGGAACGCCGGTGCATGCGGTGTGGGACGGAAAGGTGGCGCATGCCGGCTGGTTCAGGGGATTCGGCAACCTTCTCATCGTCGACCACGGGCATGGGATGTTCTCGCTGATGGCGCACCTCGACCAGCTCCGCAAGGCGCTGGGCGACGGCGTCCGCGCGGGCGAGGACGTGGGCACGGTCGGCGAAACGGGCTCGCTCAAGGGCGCTTATCTGTACTTCGAGCTGCGCGACGGACAGAAGCCGCTAGATCCCGAGCAGTGGCTGTCGCGCAAGCGCAGGAGGCCCGCGCTGCTGGCGGGCGCCAAAGGAGGCACGGCGAAATGAAGAGGTTCCTCGTGCTCTGCGCGTGCGCAATGCTGGGCGGCTTCGTGGCGGTCCGCGTCGCACAGGCCGCGCGCGATCCGGCGGGCCCCTACCGGAAGCTGGATGTGTTCAGCCACGTGCTCTCGCTGATCGAGAACAACTACGTCGAGCCGGTGGACGAAGCGAAGCTGGTCTACGGAGCGATCGACGGCATGATCCACACGCTGGATCCGCACTCGAGCTTCATGGACCCGCGGTCATACGCGGCGCTCAAGGAGGAGACCGAGGGCGAGTACGGCGGCGTCGGTCTCGAGCTGGCGACGCGCGGCGACGACGTGGTGGTGGTCGCGCCGATCGACGACACTCCCGCCTCGCGCGCCGGGTTCCAGCCCGGCGATCGGCTGATCGAGATCGATGGCCGCGCGCTGCACGGCTGGCGCGAGACGGAGGCGGTGCGCGCGCTGGTGGGCCCTCCGGGCACCAAGGTGACGGTGAAGGCGCACCGGGCCGCTTGGGGGGAGCCGCGCACGTTCACGCTGGTCCGCGACGTGGTCCGGCTGGTCTCCGTGGAAGGAAGGCTGTTCGATCGCAAGCTGGCCTACGTGAAGATCAAGACCTTCCAGGACCGGACGGACGGATACCTGCGCAAGTCGCTGGACTCGCTCCGGGCGGAAGCGGGCGGACAGTTCGGCGGCCTCGTGCTCGATCTGCGCCACAATCCCGGCGGGCTGCTGGATCAGGCGGTGAAGGTCTCCGATCGGTTCCTGGATGGCGGCGTGATCGTCACCACCAAGGGCCGCAGCGGCAAGAACGTCGAGGTGGAGAGAGCGCATGCGAAGAGCGCGGAGCCGCGCTACCCGATCATCGTGCTGGTGGACGGTGGCACCGCCAGCGCCAGCGAGATCGTGGCCGGCGCCCTTCAGGATTCGGGCCGTGCGGTGGTGATCGGCACGCGGACGTTCGGGAAGGGGTCGGTGCAGACGGTCATCGAGCTCGAGGATGGTTCCGGCCTGAAGCTGACCATCGCCCGGTACTACACGCCCTCCGGGCGCAGCATCCAGGAGCGCGGGATCACGCCGGACGTCTGGGTGAAGGCGAGCGCGGCGGACGACGATGCGCCGCGCGAGCAGAACCTTCCCGGGCATTTCAAGGGCGAGGAGGGGAGCGCGATCGCGTCGGCCTCGCTCCAGCCGCCCGCCCCGCAGCCGCCGGCGCCCGACGATCCCCAGGACGATCCGCAGCTCAAGGTGGCGCTCGACACGCTGCGGACCTGGGCAGTGTTCAAGCGGACGCTGCCCCAGCCCGCGGTCCGTACTGCGCAACCCTGACCGGGGGAGACCATACGCAACCCCGTGCCAACCCTGATTGGCATGGGGCAATTGCGTATGGTGTCCCGTATCTCGCTCCCGGTTCCGCGAAGGTGTGCACACATAGAGGTGCGGGCGTGTAACGAGCCTGTGGCGCAGTGCATCGTGGTCTGGTTGGTCGTTTGACAAGCGAGCAGGCGTCACGTACAGTCCCGCGCCACTCCGGGCCATACCCCGGAAATTGCTGGAGTTTTCGTGGGTGCAATGCCGATGACCCGGGTCGAGGCGCTGTTTCTCGCGACCTATTTCCTGGTCCTGCTCGTTCTAGCCATCTACGGGTCGCATCGGTACGTGATGGCTTACCTGTTCTACAAGTACAAGGGCAACCTGCCGACGCCGAAGGGGAAGTTCGAGATCCTCCCGCGCGTCACCATCCAGCTCCCCCTGTACAACGAGATGTACGTCGTCGAGCGTCTGATCGAGGCGGTGGCGCGCATCCAATACCCGCGAAACCGGCTGGAAATCCAGGTGCTCGACGATTCGACGGACGAGACGCAGGGCATCGCCCGCGCGAGGGTCGAGCAGCTGCGCCAGCAGGGTCTGGACATCTCCTACATCCACCGCGACAACCGCAGCGGCTACAAGGCCGGCGCCCTGCAGGAAGGGCTGAAGATCGCGCGCGGCGAGCTGGTCGCGGTATTCGACGCGGACTTCGTCCCCGCCCCCGATTTCCTCCTGCGCTCGGTGCACTTCTTCACCGACGAGCACATCGGAATGGTGCAGGTCCGGTGGGAGCACCTGAACCGCGAGTACTCGCACCTCACGCAGGCGCAGGCCATCTTTCTCGACGGCCACTTCGTCATCGAGCACACCGCGCGCAACCGCAGCGGACGCTTCTTCAACTTCAACGGGACCGCCGGTGTCTGGCGGCGCGCCACCATCGAGGACGCCGGGGGCTGGCAGCACGACACGCTGACCGAGGATTTGGACCTGAGCTACCGCGCGCAGCTCGCGGGCTGGCGCTTCGTCTACCTGCCGGAAGTGGTTTCGCCGGCGGAAGTGCCGGTGGAGATGAACGCGTTCAAGTCGCAGCAGCACCGGTGGGCGAAGGGCAGCGTCCAGACCGCGCGCAAGCTCCTCCCGCGCATCCTCCGCAGCGATCTGCCGCGCGAGGTGAAGCTGGAGGCGTTCTTCCACCTCACCGCGAACTTCACTTATCCGCTGATGATCCTGCTCACGGTGCTGATGCCGGTGAGCATGGTGATCCGCTTCAAGCACGGGTGGTACCAGGTGCTCCTGCTCGATCTGCCGTTCTTCTGGACGGCGACGATGAGCGTGGTGCTCTTCTACATCGCCAGCCAGCGGGAGATCGGGATGCCCTGCTGGAAGGGCATCAAGTACCTGCCGTTCATCATGGCCTTCGGCATCGGGATGTGCGTGAACCAGAGCAAGGCCGTGATCGAGGCGCTGGTCGGGTACGAGACCGGGTTCACGCGCACGCCCAAGACGGGCATGCTGGGAAAGGATCGGAGCTGGCTGAGGAAGAAGTACCGCACCCTGCTCACGGCGCAGCCGCTGCTCGAGCTCGCCCTCGGAGCTTATCTCACCTCCGCCATCTGGTTCGCGCTGGACAAGGGTGTGTACTTCTCGCTGCCCTTCCTGCTCCTCTTCCAGTGGGGTTTCTTCTACGTCGGGCTGGTCTCGCTCCTGCAGGGGCGCATGGGAGCGCTGTTGCGCTGGATCCGCCGCCCCGCCGAGGATGCCGCGCCGGCGTTGGAGTAGCGCGCGCGAAAGTCTGCATGTACTAAAGGGGCTCGCGTGCCCCACCCGACTCCGATCGTATCGCGATCCGTGCCGCGAGGGCATCGGTCATGAGGGCGATGGTCCTCTGCGCCGGATTCGGGACGCGGCTGCGCCCCCTCACCGACAAGATCCCCAAACCGCTCGTCCCGCTCTGCGGCCTGCCCCTGCTCCGCTACAACTTCGCGCTGCTCAAGAACGCCGGCGTCGAGGAGATCGTCGTCAACACGCACCATCTCGGCCGCGTCATGGAGCAGGGCGCACGGGATCTCGCGCGCGAGCTCGGGATCGCCTTGCACGTCTCGCGCGAGGAGAAGCAGATCCTCGGCACGGGCGGCGGCGTCCGGCGCGCGGAGAAGTTGCTGGGGAGCGGCACGTTCTACCTCCTGAACGGCGACATGATCTTCGACGTCGACCTGGGCGCTGCGCTGGCGGCGCATCGGAAGGCGGGCGCGGTCGCCACCATGGTGCTCGCGCCATATCCTCGCGGCGCGACGTACGGGGCCGTCGAAGTCGACGTCGGCATGAACGTCCGCCGCATCGCCGGCCGCGGCGCGGCGCCGGAGCCCGCGCTGACCCGCGCGCATTTCACCGGCGTTCACATCCTCGAGCCGCCGCTGATCGCGCGCTTGCCCGCGGAGGGAGAGAGCGACATCAACCGCACGGCGTACGTTCGCGCCATCCACGACGGCGCGAAGATCCACGGCTTCATGCAGAACGGCTATTGGGGAGACCTGGGCGCGCCCCGCTCGCTCTTGCGGGCCCATCTCGACGTCCTCGAGGGCCGGGTGCCGCTGCTGCGTTTCCGCCCGGGCTCCGATCCGTTCGCGGACTGCGCAGAGATCGCGCCGGGCGTGTACGTCCATCGGACCGCGCAGGTCGACTCCCGACTGCGCGCTCCCGCGCTGATCCACGCCGGCGCCAGGATCGAGGCAGGGGCGATCCTCGGTTCGGGCGTGGTCGTGGGCGCCGGCGCTCGCATCGATACGGGCGCGCAGGTGGAGCGCGCCGTGGTCTGGCCGGGCACGCACGTCGCAACCGGCGAGCGCGTGATCGATCAGATTGCCGCGCCCGGCGTGCGGCTCGACTGCTGAGGCAGGAACCTGAGCCCCAGGACCACGAGGATGATGGTGAGCACGGTGGAGATCGCGAAGAGCGCGAGAGGCAAGGTCGGAACGTACTCCAGGCTGACCCGGTGTTCGCCCGCGGGCAGCCAGATGGCCCGGCGGACCAGATCGCTGCGGATGAACGGTGCCGGAGCGCCGTCGACCCGCGCCACCCAGTCCTGGTCGAGCGTGGCCGCAACGACCCAGTAGCCTGGCCCGCTCTGACGAACGCGGAAGTGCATCTCGTCGCCTTCGTCGATGAAGGACACGAGCTCGGAGGTCGGATCGTACGCGTGCGGCAGCACTGGCGCATCGAGGGCGGCGACGGCCGTTTCCAGCAACTCCGGCCGCGCGCGAGCTACCGCCGGCAGATCGGCCGACGAAATGGATTCGACGCGCGCGGGCCGGAAGAGCAGCGGCTCTGCCTGGGGCAACTCGACCACCACGAAATGCCAGGCGGGGTCCGTGTACCGGACGGCGCCGCCGAACCACTGCGCGGCTTCGGGCGTCGTGATCGCAAATCGCGTTCCCATCACCCGGAGCGTGCGCAGCGGCGACACCTCGCGCCAGAGGCGTAGCTGGTCCGCCGGGTCGAGCGAGTTCAGCGAGACCGTCTCGCGATATCCGCACAGCTCGAGCAGGTTGCGCTTGCCATAGTTGTACTCGCGAATTCGCACGGCTTCCCAGTCGTGCGGCAGGTTCGTCGAGAGGGCGTCCTGATCGACGTACACGCGGAAGCTGTGGATCCGGCGCTGACCCCGGGCGGCGTCCAGCGCCTCGCACGCGGCGGGCGGATTCAAGAGGGGCGCCCGCGGAAGCAGGCCGAGCAGCTCCGCGTTGGCGCCGCAGAGGTCCGCGATCAGCACCAGCCCGATGGCTGCTCCGGCGTAACGCGAGGGCAACAGCAGCGCGCCGAGCGAGGCCGCGCACACGATGGCGAGCTGGACGCCGGAGCGCCACACCGCGGGGGAGTTCGACGATGGAGCGAGCGCCGCGGTGGCCGCGAGAGCGGCGAATCCAAGCGCGAACGACGCAGCCCCGAGGGCCATCCGTCGCGCGCGCGGCAAGTCTCCGATCCCGGCGGCGCCGAGCGCGAGCAGCGCCGCCCAGGCGATCGCGAACAGCGCGATGATGCGCTGCGGGTAGCGGAATACCCGCAGCGGTGGGATCCAGTCGCCGAGCCGCCCATAGAGATGGAAGAACGAGTCGCCCAGGGAAAGCATCAAGGTCGCGCAGGCAAGCAGCACCCAGGGCAGGGCATTGCGCCTCCGTTTCCAGACGGCGGTCGCGACCAGCGCCGGACCGATCGCGCCGGCGTAGATGGAGTGGATGTAGTTGCGCTGCCAGGGGGGCGAGACGGTGAACTGTCCCCAGAAGCCATCGCTGAACAACGGCCCGAACATGCGCGGTACGAACAGCTCCGCGATCCTTGCCGGGTGCAGCGACCATTGCTCGCGCACGCTCCGCGGCAGCCCGATGCTCCGTGCGAAGGAGGGAAGCGCGCGGAGCGTGGCGACGAGCTGCGGCGAGACGATGACGGCGGCGGCGGCGGCGATGAGCGCTCCTTCCGCTGCGATCCGCGAGAGCGGCCGGGTCCGGCGGTTCACTACCCACGCGGCGGAGGTCAGCCCGAGCAGTCCGCAGAGCAGCGGATCGCCGGCCAGCAGCGGTTGGGGAAGGCAGACGGCGAGGAGGCATCCGCGCGCGAACCCGCCCTCGACCGCCCAGGCATCGGCGGCGAGCAGTACGGTCGGCGCCCACATCTGCGCGCAGACCCACTGAGGATTGGAGAAGTTGGCGAGGGAAAAGCCGCAGAGCCCCAAAGCCACTGCTCCGATTCCCGCCGCGTCCGGCGGAACGAACCGGCGCAGCAGCCGCCAGATGGCGGTCATTCCGAGCAGCTCGTGGATCCAGAGCCGGATGGGAATGCCCGGCCAGGCCGGAGCGTGGATGGCGCGCATCAAGAGCTGCCCGAGATAGAACGGCTGCTGCACGATGTCCGCGAGAACGCTGCTTCCGCCGAACGAGCGATCGTTCCAGAGCGAGATGTCGCCCTGCCAGAACAGCTCCCGCATGGGAGCGTAGTTGTGGAGCATGTCGCGAAAGCCGAGGATGTCGCGGCCGATGAGCGCGGGCCAGAGCAGCACGGTGAGCGTCACCCAGGCGGTGATCAACAAGAGCGTGCGGCGGAGGGCCTGCAGCCAGCTGGGAGGAGCGGAGGCGAGCATGGCGCGGCGATCGGAAGCTAACAAAGCCCGATGAAAGGTCAAACTTCGAGCTCGAGGACGTCTCCTTCGCGCGTTCCGGTCCGCGCCACCGTGCCCTCCGGCAGCTCCACGGCCATGGCGGCGCCTCGATGGAAGCGGGTGGCGCGCCAGGGGCGCAGGCCGGAGATCGCGCGCACGACGCGCAGCTCGCGGGAGAGAAAAACCGCGTCGATCCGGAACCGCATGAAGAGCGTGTGGATCGACGCGCACGGCGCGATGAGCAGCGCGTCGCCCTGCGGCAGCTCGCTGCGGCCGAGCAGCCCTTGCATGCGCCCGAGCATGCTGGAGGCGCGCTCGACGCGGACGGCGAGCGCTGCGCCGGTCCGGGGATTGCGCAGGATCACGTGCGCACGAGAGATACCCGGGGACCGAGACCGACGGTGAGGCGCCCGGTGCGGCTCGAGTAGATCTCGCCATCGAGGAGCCAGGGAAGCGGCGCGCGCGCCGACAGCTCCAGCTTTTCTCCCACGCCCTCGAGCAACCGATCGCGCCGCGCCGGCAGCCCGAACAGCAGCCGCGGCAGCTCGAGCGCAAACTGGCGCGGGCCGGCGGTGAGACCGAGCACCTGGAACGCCCCCGGCTGCTCGGTCGCGCGCCGGAACGGACGCAGGTGGAGGCCTGCCTCGGCGACCGAAGAGCAGACCAGCCCGTAGATCTCGATGCGAGGCCACTCCTCGCCGTCGAGCCGCACGCGCAGGTCCATCGGAGCGTAGAGCTTGCGCGCGAACGGGCCGAGATTGAACGAGGACCAGAGCGCGCGCAGGAGCAGGCGGGTGATGGTGATCGGGCCTGCACGGCCGGTCGCGTAGATCGCCTCGATGAATCGCACCGGCAGCCCGACGCCGAAGCGGAAGCCGCAGCGCCCTTCCACGCGCAGCGTGTCGCGCTGCTCCAGCTGCAGCTCCGTTCCGGAGGCGAGCGCCTCGGACAGGCGCCGGAGCCGGTCCTCGGCGTCTCCCTTCCCGCCGAGCGGAGCGAGCGAGTCGTAGGCTCCTCCGCCGAGCAGCGCGAGCGGCGGTAGATCGTCGCCCAGTGCCCCGGCGAGGGCGGTGACCGTGTGCGTGACGGTGCCGTCGCCGCCCGCGATGGCCACGACCCGCGGACGGGCCGCCTTCACGGCTCTGGCCACGCCCGCCAGCTCCTCGGGACTGCGCGTCTCCAGGATCTCCGCGCCTGGCGCGGCCTTGCGCAGCTGCTGTGCAGCGAGCGGCCACTCGCGGTTGCGGCGAGCGTTCGGATTGGCGATGATCGCGATCCCCGCCATGCCGGGACCGAATACCGGGCAGAAGCCTGCGGCACAAGGACTGTTTCTCGATGCGGGAACGGCGCGG
>Ga0137415_10000946_pt1 | contig 28536 bp, 33 predicted proteins | sample CZODoug3_1_1_16f_FD_183082 | JGI IMG/M metagenome (GOLD analysis project Ga0137415, IMG submission 183082) | Vadose zone soil fungal communities from Angelo Coast Range Reserve, California, USA - CZODoug3_1_1_16fungal (Hybrid Assembly) | ecosystem: Environmental > Terrestrial > Soil > Vadose...
ACGGTCCCGGCAAAATTATTCAGGCTAGTCAAGGACACTGACAGTGTGGCTGAAGCGCCACTGTTGAAATCCATCCGATTAACGAATGAGACGGTGAAATCTCCAACGTGGACCGTAGAGGTTACAGTGTGAGATTGAGTCCCCGGGGATCCGTTGCCGGTAAACGAGGCGGCATAGGTGCCTTCAGTCGAACTGGAAAGACCACATGAGGTATTTCCAGTAGCATTAGCGTTCAGAGTAATTGTTGGTGTGTTGCAACTTATTGTCAAGATGCCTGGAGCAGATGTTGATGAACTGAAAGTTACGGTCCCAGTGAAGTCAAAGTTGCTTGTTACCGAGAGGGTAACAGAGATGCCAGACGCTCCAAGGTTGAAACTAGTTGGACTAAGTGGGGTTATTGTGAATCCGCCGACATGGACCACTGCCGAGCCGGTGTGACTCGCTGTGCCAGGTGATGCTGTCCCCGAGATATTCACTGCATACCGTCCAATGAGGGTCGAGTTCAGGCCGCACGAAGCAGTGTTCGTAGAATTATCAGACACACTAATTGATGAAGCGGGACAATTTACAGTCAAACCGGTGATCGGGCTGGATGTGATCGTGACCGAGCCAACGAAGTCGAAGGTACTGTTCAACGAAACCGTGACTACGGCGCCAGAGGCACCACTGTTGAAGTTCGTCCGGGGTCGAACAGCGAGGTCAAACCCGCCTACATGGATAATGGAGGATGTCCGATGAGTTGCAGCGCCAGGAGAACCAGATCCTGTCACAGTAACAACGTAGACGCCGGGAGAAGTTGAGTTCAGATCACAGGATCCTATGGCGGTCCCGTTGGCAGACAAACCCACCGATGCCTGGCAAGAGACAATCAAACCGGTCGTGGGACTAGTACTAGAAACGAGGGAGACAGAGCCGCTGAAACTGAAGGTACTATTCAGAGAGAGGGAGATTGTTGCACCCGAAGAGCCGGAATTGAAATTCACTCTCCCAACAGCGACAATCGTGAAATCACCAACACGGACTGTTACAGAAGCCTGATGGGACGCAGTGCCGGGAGAGCCCGAGCCGGTAATCGTAACCGTGTAAGATCCGGGGCTCGAGGAGCTCACATTACACGAGGTGTTCGCGGTTGTATTGTTTAGACTAACCGGGCTAGATGGACATGTGATCGTCACTGCGGTGGGAGGATTGAACGGAGTCAGGGTGACGCTACCCGCGAAATTGCTAATGCTAGCAAGCGAGATCGAGAACGAAGAGGAACTGCCCGAGTTGAAGCTCACTGGGCCCGTAATCGTGATGGTAAAGTCGCCGACGTTCACGGTCGATGAAGCAGAATGCAACGCCGTCCCGGGCGATCCGGAACCCGAAAGGGTAACGACGAATGTTCCACGCACTCCTGAACTAAGATTGCATCTAGCACTCGCAGTGCCGTTCATTGTCAGGCTAACGAGAGCCGTGGGACAAGCCACACCCAATCCGGATGATGGACTGACCGTTGATGTGACATTGATGCCTCCTGCAAAATTGTTAGTACTGGATAGTAAGACGGAGATGAAGGCCCCAGCTGCCCCGGAGTTGAAATTGACAGGACTCGACACAATTACCGTAAAGTCGCCGACGTGAATTAGTGCGGAAGCGGAATGGAATGTTGCACTAACATTGCCCGTGAAGGATACAGTGTAAGTGCCAGTTACCGTCGATCTAAGCGTGCAGGTCGTATTAGTAGTCGCGTTAGCTGACAGCGTTGCAGATGTGGGACACGTTACTGTCAAGCCTGTACTCGGACTGGCTGAAGCAGTGAGTGTCACACTTCCGACAAAATTATTGATACTGGTCAGGCCGACTACAGTGGTCCAAGACGCCCCCAGGTTCAAGCTCGCTGGAATTGACCCGATCGAGAAATCTGAAACCACGTACGTGACATTACCGAAACGGGACAAAGCCCCGCTTGTGCCGGTTACAGTTACGACGTAGAGACCAGGAGATCCGCTACAGGAAAGTGTCGAAGTCGCCGTTGTTCCCAGCGAAACCCCTGTTGGACTTAGAGTGCACGATAGATTACCGGAAGAGGATACGGATGTCAGACTCACAGAGCCTGTGAAACCATTCTGGCTAGTGACAGTAACCGTGGACGTACCCTTCGAGCCCGGAATTATCGTGACAATTCGTGGAGTGATTACAACATTGAAGCTTGAGACGCTTATCGTAACGGTAATGGAATGGGATAATGGATCGTAACAAGTGCCTACACCTCCTTCGCATGGAGAGGGCAAGTAGGTCGTGCCGGTCAAGCTCAAGCTGTAAGAACCCGCGGGTGTAGAAGATGTCGTCAGAACAGTTACCGTGGAAGAACCAGTCCCGCCGGGAGTCAATGTGACGTTAACCGGATTGAAAGAGACGGATACGGTAGATGTTGCTGGTGAGATCGTTACTGACTGAACTACTGTTCCGTTGAGACCTAAACTACTCAAGTTCGTTGTAAAGGATCCTGATGACCCTGCTGTAAAGCTCAACGAAGTGATGGACGCGGTCATCGTGAAGTCGGCCGTGACGTTGAGGGCCAAGGAAACGCGGTGATTTATCGCTCTGCTCGTGCTGTTCAAAAGAACCGTGTAAAGAAACCTCGGCGTGGAGGCAGACGTCTGCACAGTGAGAGTTGTGGTGCCTGTTCCGTTAGCAACAAGGCTCACGCTGGACGGGCTGATCGATACACTAAGCCCGGACGCTCCAGGACTAACTGATGCAGAGATTGAAACGGTTCCGACAAAACCGTAAAAGCTTCCTAGACTGACAATCGATGTGCCCTGCTGGCCTGCAATGAGGCTCAAGGTCGATGGGTCGTTGATGGTAAAGTCCTGAACTCGGAAATTCGCAGTGGCTGAGTGCTGCCATCCCGTCGCATTTCTAGCGACAACAGTGACGATATAACCTCCCGGGTTGGAACCGTTGCAAGTCAAAGTAGAATTTGCAGAAACGCCCAGACTAACGCTGGTTGGACTCAAGGAGCAAGCCAACCCAGTCTGGGAAACGCTGGCCGCAAGAGTGATGGTCCCTGTGAAGCCGAAGATCGACTTGACAACGGCCGTCGAAGATTTCGACGCGCCCAAGTCGAGCGCAACGAAAGATGGCGTTATTGTCACGTTGAAATCCCGGGTACAACCCGAACATGTGGTTACACTAACTGTCAGGGTTGTGGAATGAGAGATTGACCCGCTAGTTCCCTTTACAGTCACGGCGTAAGATCCGGGAGGGGTGTTCTTCGTTGTGCTCACAAGAAGGGTCGAATTCGCCGTTCCGCCAGCTACATTGACGGTGGATGGATTAAGCGAGACTGATACGCCGGCCGAAGAGACCGTCGAAGACAGGGCCACGGAACCCGCAAATCCACTGATTGCACTCGTGATCACCGTTGAACTGCTGGATGTCCCAGCGAACAACGATAGACTGGTCGGATTGGTTGAGACGGAGAAATCCTCTGTTGACAATTTCCAGCCTGTAACTGGGTGAATTTCCCAATGTCCTGAGGGATTCTGCGAGCAGGTGGAGGTCGGATTGCTTCCGCAATCAAAATACGCGAAGCCTTGAATATCAAACGTTACCGATGAACTACTAACTGCGATTCGCGGCGGTGCCCATCCGGTCGTGGCGTTCCAGTCATGATCAATTTCGATGTGGATCGAGCCTGTTGCATCGGATACATCTCCGGTCTGGTCGTCGTTGGGGCATCCACATGGATAGGTCGCTCCGCCGTTGACAGCGTCGTAGGAGGTTGCTGTATCCTCGCACGTTAGCGCAATCTTTCCGGTGACTGGAGGACAAAAATCGGTAGTCGTGGTGGTCCAGCTACCGGATTCATGCACTCCGTGCACCTCAACGTAAGTCGCATTTGACGGTGACCCAGCCGAACAGGGAGGATGCAAAGCTCGCTTGTTAGGAATAGCCTGGTAAGACGACCCTGGGGGGAGTATCCTTGCGCTTATCTTCGCTAGGGTGGTTACGACGATCGGCGAGCAAGTGACCTTTGGATTGTTCCACAAACCAACCGGAGTCGTCCCTGCCGCGGGGGATACCGTAACGCCTGGATTGGACGAGACTGATGCCGCGACTTGAGCAGCAGCAGAAACGCTGGAGATTGTTAACAAGCAAACGATAACAGCAAACCATAAGGTTACAGCTAACAGACGTTTGGAACCAATCGCGGAGTCTAGAGTGGCCACTCTCAATATTCTGTCCATCCACTCCGCATGCTAACCCGTCACGAGCAAACTGTTGAGTTTATCGGTGATCCCCTAAAAACCGTTTGTATGACTCGTGAAACAAAATTCGATACAAAGATAGCTCCCGACAGATCGCAGCAGAAAAAAACCCTTACCCATTTCATGAAACGGCCTTGGCCAAGCAATCACTCACTGGTCCCGATCTGTCGACTGTTAACTATCAGAGTGTCTACCGGAGCTCGGGTTCTAACTAACAATTCTCACATGCTCGGGATACTCTGGTACCAGAACCCCTAGTTAGTTGGTTACGAAGTTCTTTCCACAAGGAGTGTAAGTCTCGGATCGTAATCATGAGCCAATCGAGACAACACGCGTCAAAGGATATCGAGGAAGATCGAGAAGAAGCAGAAGACGATGTTAAACAAATAACAGCACAACTGAAAAGAACACATCATCCGAGTAACGGACGAGTCCTACCCTCCCAACTTGGATGGAAGATTAGTTGCCCCCACTGTGGCCAATCATTCACAGTTGCCTACAAGGATGACGGAACCTTCCAACTAGCAGTGGAAGAGTAAATGCGATAACCACCTGGACAAAATGGTCCGCCAGATCCAGTAGAGTTCTTTAAGTCAGTTCTAGCCAAACCATAGACCCCGTGCAGACCAGCATAAAGACACGAGTAACCCTAAACAGTGGCGTGCAAATGCCCTGGCTCGGACTCGGAGTATACCAGGCCTCTGCCGGCCTCGGAACTCAGAAAGCTGTGAAAGCAGCCTTCGAATATGGCTACAGACTGATCGACACCGCCCGGATCTATGGCAACGAACAAGACGTTGGAATAGCAGTCCGACAGAGCGGGCTACCAAGAGAGGACGTTTTTGTGACGACGAAACTATGGAACAGCGACCACGGCTACGACTCGACCCTGCTCGCTTTTCAGGAAAGTCTTCGAAGACTCGGCCTCACATACGTCGACCTCTACCTAATCCACTGGCCACAACCCGGAATGAGAAATGAAACATGGAAAGCAATGATCAGACTATTGAAAGAGGGCAAGGTCCGAAGCATCGGCGTCAGCAATTACACTATAGGACACCTCAAAGAATTGCTCGGACAGTCCGACATCGTCCCAGATGTAAACCAGGTCGAGTTCCATCCATTCCTCTACCAGAGCGATCTCTTAGAATTCTGCCAGCAGAACAAGATACAGCTAGAAGCCTACAGTCCATTAACCAGAGGCCAAAGACTCGACGATCCGGCCATCAAACAAATAGCTGCAAAACATTCTCGGACTCCAGCCCAAGTTTTGATCCGATGGTGCCTCCAACACGCCGTCGTAGCAATACCGAAATCCTCCAAGAAGGAAAGAATCCTAGAGAACAGCAACGTATTCAATTTCGAACTGAAACCAGATGAAATGCGTCAACTGGACTCTCTCAGCGAGGACATGCGGACGAACTGGGACCCAACCACCGTACCCTAGAGGAACAATACTTGGAACGGATTAGGTGCTCTTTCCATAGACAGCATTCAACACGCCAAGCATCTCTTCATTCTCAAATTCTTCCATAATAATCCGATACCCCTCTTCCTTCTCACTCTCCACAAGCTCCTTGGTCGCGTACACTTCACAGACGTAACTGTCCTTCTCGACAACGCCAAGGCCTTGATCTCCCGTCTGGAGAACATCGAAAACAGGTCTAAGAAGACTACCCAGCTCCTTTGCTGATCTAGGGTTCGCTTTCCCAGGTCCCTTCCAGATGTAGAATACTACGGTCAAAGTAACAAGTCTAGAGTATCGTTCCTCCTTCAATACTGTTAGATTTCCTGGAGGCTGAATTTTTTCCTGTATCGCTTTCTTCAGTTTAGCCAGCTTCTCAGAACCGGCGCTCCCAACCAAAGGTTCGAACGGCACCACGGTGATATCCAGAAGAGTGTTTTTCTCAGGAGGTTCGGCTGCTTCCTCCCCATCTGCTTCTGCTCCCTCTAACGCTTCATCCTCTTCTTCCATGGTCTCGTCCTGAGCGCTTGGCATCAACCGATAGTCCAGTTGGAAATCCTTTGAGTATGTATATCTTGATGATCGTCCGGAAAGTGTCAAACTAGGCATGAATAACAGGGCGCCTCGCACAAAAGCGCTCGAACATAGAGCTAGACCGAGGGCTTGAATGACCGGAACTGCTCAGCCCTCCAGACTACAACCTCGTCAACCATTCGTTGACGCAGAATCCTTCCGCCATGGCCAGACTGTATCGTACTAATGATTCTATCATGAACAACTTGTGGAACATCCCAGGTAATGGAGGACTTTCTATCCGCGAAGTATGTAATCGACTCGTCCGTTTTAGATTCGACAATCCTATCCATAACTGAATAAACCTCCATCGGACGAAGTAAGGTCCGCAACCCCTCCGTTCCCTCATTGAACTTTCGAAGAGGGACACCATGTGCCTCTCGAAGTCTCAGGTACAACTCTCTAATGTTCAGACCGTCCTCTCTGCTTGCAATAGAAACAACGACCCCTCGACACACTCGCCCGATCTCATGCAGTACAGTGACCCAGTCTTGAACGAGATGGAGGAGAAGCACGAAGATTACAGCATCAAAAGACCGGTCGAGAAACGGTAGGTGATGAGCGTCGCCTCGGACAAGATCCTCTAGACCCTTCTCCCTTGCCTTGGCCATCATCGAAGTGGAAATGTCCACTCCAACAATCGGCAATCCTCGATCGCTTAAGGGCTTGGCAAAACGGCCTGTCCCCGTTCCAACATCAAGAATACTATCGTAGCCCCCAAGCACCTTCTCCATAGTCGCTAGTGTGGGGCTCATCACATCATCGGGAGCCTTACGCGTAGCATCGTAAATGTGGGAGACGTGGTCGAAATCAGCCATTTTCTGCCATCACTTTCTTACCAACGTAGAGCAAGTGCTCACAAGCACCCTGAACCGAAGGATCTCTCCCCAACTGATAATTTAGTTCCACCCATTCATCGAACTCACGACCGGTTAGTGCATTGACCTTCTCTTCAATCAAGCTAACAATCCCTTCACAACCAATCAAGTCGAGAGTTTCGAAATCCTCCTGTTCCATCAATGGTTTTACTTCACTCAGCGACGCGAAATAGGCGTTGGTGAAACCTCGGTCCGCACCCTGCGGAACCATTGAAGGCGTGAATACTCCGGTCTCCAGCAACTGTCTATTACTTGACATCCAGCTCGGATCGTTCTTCGCTGCCCATCTAAAGGGAGCGTAGCGGGTAATGAAAGAGGCAAGAATGATTCCGCCTGACTTCAAAACGCGTCTCGATTCTCGAACAGCCTGTCGCCGCTCTGTTTCAGACTGAAGGTGATACAACGGGCCCAACAAGAGAACAACAGAAAAAGTTGCGTTCTCAAACCCACTGAGACTCAGTGCGTTCCCCCGCACGCAACCCGCCAACTCCACCTTGGCCTTCTGAGCCTGTTCTTTGGCATAATCGAGGGACTTTTTGGATAGGTCAACGAGGGTCACTCTGTGGCCGTGTCTTGCAAGAGCGATCGCGTACCTTCCCGGCCCGCTTCCAACATCGAGAATATCGACAGGCTGCGTGGGTATGTAATCGTGAAGCACCCGCATTGTTACGGCGAATTCAGTGCGATGACGGTCAAGACGTCCCCACTCACTAGCGGTGTTGAGATCGTAAAACTGTTCAATCTCTTCCAATCAAGACGAGCCCCTATAGTCGCTGATTATGATGATTGCTTAGGATATTACCTTCTAGCAACAGAAAGGGTGGGACATCCTAACCCAAAATTACAGTATCCTAAATACGAAATCACTGGATGTGAGGCTCATGAATTTATCACGAGCGTTGTTGTGGAAACTAGCTTCCGGTTCACTCATCAAATGGAAGCTATCTAATCCCGGTGTCAACCGGAAGATCAAGCCTAGCATACTAGCTAGGGGAAACAAGAACGACCATGGGAAGACCTCTGCAACCCAACGCCTGCCTGCTCGAATCGCAGTTCGACAATGTGATACTATAACTGCCAGGGGCTAAGTTCACGATGAACGTACCCAATGCCGCGGGGCCCGGAGCGATCCGTGCAGGGCGAGCGCTCACAAAGTTACACGTCATAGAAGGCATCCAATCGATTTGAGACAAAATTCTTTCGCCAGAAGAAGTGATGACGATCACATGAACTGACTTAATGTTGTCAGGCACGGGTCCAAGGACTCCGACAACAGTGCATAGCGGAAAAAGAGGGCCGATCGACGCATAGCCATGGACACCTTGACCAATCACAGGCGTCGTAGGTAGAGGTGGGGATGGACGGCCGACAGCGTTGAAAGCTGGAGGGTGAAATCTCGCGGGACCAAGAACAACAACAAATCCCGAAGCCAAAACAATCAATGCGAGCGAGACAATCAACACAGGTCTAAGCACTGGTTTTCCGCTCCTGAAACCTCGGGCCGATAAACGGTTCCCCATCCTACTATTCTTATCGTCGAACACATCTTGAGCACCTCCCAGGAGTACCTTACGAAGGCTTTTTAGAAAATTAGGACTAGGATCCACACTAGGAGCCAATTCGTTCATTTTGAGCCCTGATTGCCAAAATACGCACATGTTTTCTGGCCCCCGATGTTGTCCTCATGAATTTCCGCTATGTTTAAATGAATAAACCCGTTTCCGCAAAATGCTCTTCCTAGCATTTCGAGCGATTTGTGGCAGATCTCGTTCAAAATGAGGCGCAGGAGAAAGTTAAGTTGTAAAAATAGGGGTGGGTAGTACCTCAAAATTCAAGACGTGAAAGAGACTTATCGAATACTTTCACACCGACCACGTATACTCTCAGACTCCGCAATCTCCTCTTGAGCTCGATAAGCTCAAACCACTAAGGCCGTGAAAGGAAAAAGTAGGATAGAAGAAAAGTTTCACAAGCATTTTCCAAAAGTGCTTGCGAATCTTATTTGGCCCCCACCCCCCATTATTTTTTCTACAGCCCCCAAGCCCGAGCAACCAAGGGCAACTTCTTCCTCACGAAGTAAAGGCCTAGGCGTTCGACCCCGAGTACGAGAAAGCCCCCAGCCCACGCATTTATCCCATACAGCAAGACACTATCCCAAGACGAATGATAACCAAAACCAACACTCGAAACGAGAGACCGTCAAAGCCAGTCAGCGCCTCCTACACTACAATAGCAGTCCAAATGCTGCCCAGCGACGCAAACCCAATGGGCAACGTCCACGGAGGCACAATCCTGAAACTCGTAGACATGGCCGCTGCCGCAGCAGCACTACGACACTCTAGAAAGAACGTTGTAACCGTAAGCATCGATAGAATGGACTTCATACAACCAGTCTATGTAGGCAACCTACTCACCTTGAAAGCATCAGTCAACTATGTCGGAACCACCAGCATGGAAGTAGGCGTCAGAGTCGAAGCCGAGGACCTTCGCTCTGGAAACGTCACCCACACAAATTCCTCGTACCTGACATACGTCGCACTCGACGACCAAGGCCGACCAACCATCGTCCCAGAAGTAATCCCGAGAACAAGCGACGAAAAACGCAGATGGAAAGAAGGCAAACAACGAAGAGACCAAAGACTCCGAATGCTCACCGCCCGCCAGAAGGCAAGGAGCAGAGCGAAAGAATGAGAGTCGCAATAGTCGGATTCGGAATGATGGGGCGCCAGATAGCCCAGGTCTTCGCACAACGCGGCCATGATGTGAAAGCAATGGACACGTATCCTGAGGCACTCAAAGCCGGCACCCTAGAGATTGAGAACGGACCCTACGGCTTGAAGACGGCGGTCGCAAAGGGAAAATTATCCATGGAAGAAATGCAACAAGCCCTAACGAGAATTCATACAACACCGAATTTAGCTGAAGCATGCAAAGACGCAGATCTGGTCATTGAAGCCGCGATCGAAGAACTGAAACTGAAAAGAGAATTGTTCAATCAACTTGACTCAGTAACACAAGCAACAACCCTCATCGCTTCCAACACGTCCACCATCAGCATAACAAAAATTGCAGAGCAAGCAAATCATCGACAAAGGATTCTGGGAATGCACTTCTTCAACCCGGCGCAGATTTCAAAGCTAGTTGAGGTGGTTCAAGGGGAGGAAACCTCTCAAGGTACTCTAAGCTCAGCCCTCACCATTGTAAGACAGATAGGAAAGACTCCTATAATCGCAAAGGACGAGCCAGGCTTTGTCACAAATCGTCTTGGACTGACTCTCTTTATGGAAGCGTCTCGAATGTTGGAAGACCAAGTCGCTAGTGTAAGAGACATCGATGATTCGATGAAGCTAGCCTATGGCCACTCGATGGGTCCCTTCGAGACGGCCGACCTAGTCGGATTGGATACAAGGCTACGCAACCTAGAATCCCTGTACCATACAACCGGAGATACCAAATGGCTCCCGCCGAAGGCCCTTCGTGAGATGGTGAATCATGGATACACCGGAGACCAGACCCGAAGGAAAGGAAGCAAAGGCGGATACTACGAATACTTCAACATCGAACACTAAACCTCACTCCTAACGCTTTATACCCACCTGACCCGTCAACTCGAAAAACGAGTCAAAGATTGCCACTCGAACACATCATAGTAGAACAGGAACCTCCGGTCGGAATAATACGAATAAACAGGCCAAAGGTCCTGAACGCACTCAATTTTCACCTAATCAGAGAAATCGTCGAGAGCCTAGAAGCCTTCGACAAAGACGACGGTCTCAAAGTCACCGTCCTTACAGGGAACGATGACGCATTCTCCGCAGGAGCAGACATCAAAGAACTCTCAGAAGCGACACCCGTTGAGCTGATCAAACGTAACCAATTCGCATTATGGGACAGGATGAAGAAAATTTCCAAACCAATCATAGGAGCAGTCAGCGGATATGCACTTGGTGGTGGCTGCGAATTGGCAATGGCATGCGATATCATCATCGCATCCGAAACCGCCAAGTTCGGCCAGCCAGAGATTAACATCGGCATAATGCCCGGGGCCGGCGGGACCCAACGACTGACAAGAGCGCTTGGTAAGTATCGAGCAATGGAAATGATTCTGACTGGTCAACACATAACAGCTCGAGAAGCTGAAAAACATGGACTCGTAAATCGAGTAGTTCCCGTCGAATCCTACTATCAAGAGGCCAAGAAACTCGCTCGACAAATCGCCGACAAAGGACCCATAGCTACTAGACTCGCAAAAGACGCCATCCTCAAAGCGCTCGAGACAGGACTCGACGAGGGACTCCAATTCGAGAGACGAAACTTCTACCTCCTCTTCTCCACCGAGGACATGAAAGAAGGAATGCAAGCATTCATCGACAAACGGTCCGCCCAGTTCAAAGGACGATAATGGAAACAAGGAAAATGACCACCCACGAAACAATAATTGTAGAGAAGACCGACTCCCTAGGCAAGATAACTCTCAACCGTCCCGACCAATTAAACGCAATAAACGACAAGATGGGCGAAGAATTCCACACGGCTCTAAGAGATATAGAAAAGGACGATCGGATACGATGTCTAGTCATCACTGGCGCGGGACGCGCATTCTCAGCCGGCGAAGACATATCGGGTCTCAAGGAAAGGTACGCAGAGAGCGATGATGCTGCAAAGCACCCATCCCTGGGAGACCATCTACGAAAAAAGTATCATCCAATAATCCTTCGAATGCGCGGCATGGAGAAACCAATAATCGCTCAACTGAACGGCATAGCCGCTGGAAGCGGGGCCAGCATCGCCCTAGCATGCGACATGCGAATAGCCTCCGAGGACGCGGGATTGAAGCAAGCGTTCGTCGGAGTAGGACTCGTACCCGACTCCGGTAGTAGCTACTTTCTCACTCAAATAGTGGGACAAGGACGTGCTCTGGAATTGATAATGACCGGAAGAACCGTCCCCGCCAAAGAAGCAGAACAACTGGGCCTAGTAAATCGAGTCGTACCGAGAGAAAACTTGAGTAAGACAGTGGACGAGGTGGCTCGACAATTAGCCTCAGGACCCACGAAAACACTCGGCATGGACAAGAGACTTGTGGCTCGAGCGGCTGTCGTTGACCTTGCTGAGGCACTCGAATATGAAGCGTTGCATCAGGACATAGCAGGCAAGACCAAGGACCATCTCGAAGCTGTCAAAGCATTCCTCGAAAAGAGGCAACCTCGATTTACAGGCCGCTAGAGCCGGATGTCCAGGCTTAATCCTAAGCTCTCACATCAGAGTTTAAGTAGACTCCTTCGCTAGGGCCGAAAATTGGAGGGAAAGAAAAGAATGCCTGATGAATCCCCAACAGATGAGATTCAGGACGACTCAAATCAGGCCCTGAACATCTTCCCCGGAAACTGGACCATCCGGAACGATCAGATGTTCCGAGCATTCGACCTATCATTCTCACAGAATTGGAACCCTTCCAATTTTCCTTGGGACCAACTGGACCCGAAAAACTTCGACCAACGCGAAAGGATAGCACAAGCGTACTGGATGGCCAAGCTCGCGTTCTTCGAAAAGTCGGGGATCGGCGCCTTCGGATTCGGAATGGTACGCGCGGCCGAGCTAAATCTCGAAGATCCCACAAAGAAGATGCTAGCCTCTATCACATACGACGAATGCAGACATGATGAGGTCTGCAGAAGGGCCTGCTCGAAGCTCTGTCCAAACTTCCCCTACGCATACAAACCCCAAGACGACGTGGAAAAGAAAGCCCTGCGCAATATTGAGGCACTTTACGGAGAGGGCAAGCGCTACTGGAACGGATTCCTTAAGGCCTGGCAGTTCCTTCCGCCAGAGATCCTATTCGCAGGCTTCTTCTTCGCCGAGATAGGGGCCGAGACAATTTTCAACATAATGCGTCAGACAAGCAAGCTTGACGTCTACCGTCAAGCCTTCCAAAACATAACCCGAGACGAAACCCGCCACCTCGTCGCAACTATGGCTCTGCTCCGAGGTATGGCGGAAAACTTCTCCGAAGAACAAAAACACACCATAACCAGACAAATGAAGCAAGGATTCATCTTCCTATCTCCACTTCTATACCGGCCCAAGACAGACTTCTGGAAGCTACCCGAGGACTTTGAGAAAGTAGATCAGGAACTCGAAGAAGTTGCACGAAATACTGGCCTCGGCACGCTCACACTAGAAGAGAAAATGAAATTCTGGCGTGAAGCGATAGAAAAGAAGAGAAAAGAAATAGAGGAAATAGGAATAATGGTCCCCGCAATCCCTGAAATCGGAGTAGAAGGAGTAGAAGTGCAGGTTAAGAAGGATGAGACGATCGCGACGAGCTTCTAGGTGACAAAAATACCAGCCAAAATCATAATCTTATTCGGCAAACCAACCGACCCGAAAGCATTCGACCAGGAGTACTGGAAAGAGCACGTCCCGTTGGCCAAGCAAATGCCCGGCGTGAAAAAATATACAGTTAACAAGATCACGGGCGCGCCGAGGGGAGAACCTGCATTCTACCAGATGGTGGAGGTAGAGTTCGAGAACATGGAAGCCTTGAAACGGGCTTTGGAAAGCCCCGCCTCACGCGAGTCGGGAAAACACGCTGTGAAGATGGCTACAGGCGGAATAACCTTCCTTTATGCCGAACCTAAAGAGGTCTAAGCTACAGAAATACGGTCTAAATGGAATCCCTGGTCCCCGAATTATCTTCCCATTTCACCCACACCTATTGGTCCTTTCATGATTAAGAAGAAACATTCTTCTAGAGACGTGCCGACTCATGCTTTGCGATGGGCAGGGTCGGCATCATTGGCGTCGGGCATTCGCGCTTTGGGAAGCGGAGCGACGCCTCGCTCCGAGAGCTAGCTTTCGAAGCATACAGAGAGGCGCTTGATGACGCTGAAATTGATACTTCAGATATTGACGCCTCTCTAGTGTGTTCGGCGACACACTATGACAAACAGCGATCTCCTGCAGGAGTAGTTGCGGAATATCTAGGACTAAATCCTGCGCCAACCTTCAATGTTGAGGCTGCATGTGCATCGAGTGCCGTCGGACTACGGACGGCCTGGGCTCTCGTAAACTCTCGCCTGCACGATATTGTAGCAGTAGTAGGCGTCCAGAAGATGACCGAACTTTCTTCCGATGAGATACAGGAATTGATGGGACGCGCAGGGGATGTAATGTGGGAGTCGCCCTTCGGCACGACCATGCCCGCGTACTACGCAATGTATGCCAACGCCCACATGGCGCGATATGGCACGACTCAGGAACAGATGGCCTTAGTCTCAGTCAAGAATCGGAAATACGGGACCAAGAATCCAAAGGCGATGTTTCAGAAACCCGTTGAGATCGAGGAAGTCCTCAAGTCTCGAATGGTTTCATACCCTCTGAAACTCTTTGACTGTTGTGCTAATGCCGACGGAGCCGCCTGCATTCTCGTTGCCAGCAGAGATAAGGTCCGGAAACTATCCGATCGGCCGGTGTGGATAGCTGGACTTGGACTTGCCTCCAGCCCCATGTCCTTAGCAGGACGGACAGGACCAATGACAAGCTTCCAAGTCACAAAGAATGCAGCCAAGGAAGCTTACAAAATGGCCCGTGTCCTTCCCAGAGACGTAGATATTGCCGAAGTCCACGACTCGTTCTCAATAACCGAGATACTCAACTATGAAGATCTCGGATTCGCCCGCCCCGGTACTGGTGCCAAACTACTAGAAAGGGAAGAGACTGACCTAGGCGGCAGAATACCTGTTAACATCGATGGCGGATTAATAGCCAAAGGTCATCCGGTCGGTGCGACAGGTGCCAGCCAGATTACTGCGCTCGTCAGACAGTTGAGGGGAGAAGCTGGTGACTTGCAGGTTGATAACGCAGATGTCGGACTGGCACAGAACATTGGCGGCATCGGAATGTATGCGGCAGTCACAATTCTCCGAGGTTAAGAATTCAAATGGGATTCGAAAAGTTCGGAAAACACGGGTATGTATCGCATGCAAAAGTTGCCCCAATTGTCGATTACCTGAAGAAAGGAGAACTGGCAGGCACAAAATGTTTGGAATGCGATTCGCTGTATTTTCCGCCAAAGGCCGACTGTCCCAAATGCAGAAGCACCAAGTTTGACTGGGTGCCGTTGAACGAAAATTGTAAGCTTATCACTTTTACAGAAGTGTTCTTCGCTCCACCAGAGTTTCAGAAGGAAACCCCCTACCTTCTCGGACTAGCCGAATTGAAAGAAGGGCCGAGAGTTTTCGCCCCGATCGATTCCAGAATCACGCGGGATTATCTGAAGCCCGGGGCTCTACTAGTATTGCATCCTTCGACGAATGAAAACGGGGCCTTCTATCAGCTAGAAAAGAGAGAACAGAATTATCTTAGAAAACGATAGGCGATGCGATCTAGATGCTACCGTAGTATCTTTTTGCAACAGCAACGGCATCGTCGAGATGGTCCATGAGCATCTTATACTCCCCGCGTGAATTGCCAGCTATAGTGAGGGCCTTCGAGAAGTATTTCCGCACGCCTTCGGTGTCTCCCTGGAACAGGGATAAGGCTCCTGCGACCCTGTAAGCAACTTCTGCACGGAGCTTGTTGCCTTGTGTCTCAAAGTCTTGAGCTTCTGTTAGAAAAGTCTCGAGTGGAATGTTGATCTTTTTCGGGTCGAGAATCAAGAGTCTTGCAAGGGCTTGGTAAAGTTCGGTGTTTCCACCGGTCAAATCCATGAGCCTGCTGGCCATCACGGCTTCTGGGGTATTCCCAAGTGCTGAGCCCGGGGTAGAGTTGTGCTGTTTCCTCCGAAGCATACCGCCTCGCATCAAGATATTGTATTCTCCGTTGTTTTCACAGACAATTGCTCGGGATGCTAGCCTCTGACGTGGGTGGACAATAATTTAAGAGTTGAGCCTAAGGGTGTTGTGTGACTGTCGAAACCTGCAGTTTGGATAGTGTTTGGAGATCTGAGTGAAGAAGACAGGTTCATCAAACGCCGAGAGGCGCGGACGAAGGCTCGGAAGCGAAAGAGAGGACCGTACAGAAAGTCCTCATCGGCTGGCAGGCTCATTAAGTACTAGCCTAACCAACGACTCTAAGAGATCAACTGGCGTATGAAGAGTCCGGAACTTGATCATGAATAAACCTGAAGAGATACGTTCTGCACTGGATTCGAAGACTATAGCTGTTGTAGGAGCCTCCCGAGACCCCACGAAAGACAGTCACACTGTTGCTGCGTATCTGAAATCGCACGGTTACAAGATCATTCCCGTGAACCCCACAACGGACAGTATATTGGAAGAAACCTCCTACAAGAGCCTATTGGATATTCCAGAGGAGAAGGCAAGGATGATAGACTTGGTCGACATCTTCAGACCGTCTCAAGACGTCCCTCCTATCATGGCTGAGGCTGTCCAGCTGAAAAAGAAGTACGGTCACTTGAAAGCGGTTTGGATGCAGCTAGGGATTTCAAACTCAAAAGCGGCCCAGGAAGCTGGGAGGGAGGGCCTTCAAGTGATTCAGGACGCCTGTATACGGATCGAACACGGCAGAGCGTCCAAGAAAAGATAGTCTATGATAAGACATCAGAAGTCAAGTGTCAGAATCATTTACGAATAGGAATCGTGCGGTACCTAGCAATACTGCCGGTCTCGATAGTAATCGGCATCGTCCCGGCGCAGCTGTGGCTACCGAAACAAATCGTGCAATGCTCAACGTCCCACGTAGGGTCCACCTTCCTACAGGTCTCGCACATCAACCCAAGTGCCCGGATGTCCGTGCATGCTTGGCAGAACTTTTGTGAAACCTCAATAGGATTAGGAGTCTCGCCTGCTAACGATGCAGCAATCTCGTGGCTGATAGTCTGCACTTCACTAGACGATCCAAGACGGACAGCTTCTCCCCTGACTAGGTGGCGGTACTTGCTAACAGCAGCCTGAGTGACCCCAAGCCTAGATGCAACGAGTTCCTGTTTCATTCCATAACCCTCCATCAACTCTCGGGCAACCATCGCTCTCAAGGCTGGGATGACCGACTTTGAGGCCACTTCACACGGGATGATCAAAACAGAAGCAACCCAGAAAACGGTCCGGACGATATTTAAACTTACAGGGAAATAGGATTCGTCCGAGAATTACTATGAACCGGCAGACCGCCTAAAGCCTCCAGCCCTCAGTCGAATGGACCACTTGCTGCAGAATGAATTCTAGCGGCAAAATACGGGAATTCGACCTTTTCTCATTCATTTTGAGGTGCATTAGAAAAAATAATTGCTAAAATACGGGGGCAGGCGAACTCCAGCGGTTGTATCCGCTCTGAAACGGTCTGGTCCAGGCCAAGAGCTACTAGACCTTCGAACGCAATGTCGGCTTATACTGCAGGGTCCCATCCTGAAGCTTGGTGCTCTCAAAGTCGTTGTAGATCAAGGGGTAGTCCCTTAGGCAAATCTCGGCTATCTGGCCGAATATTCTTCTTATCTCGTACTCGGCGCCAGGACTCGTCCTCATCTCGATTAGCCATCTGAGAGTTCGGTGGTTTGCAGTGAAGACGATAACAGTCGACAAACCTTGAGGAAGGATTCTTCTGATCGCAGAAGTGATGCTCTTTTTCTCATCGAACGATAATGTGTCCCAGTCCAACTTGTCAATAATATCCCGATATTTCGACTCTAGTTCCTTGACGGCACGAGTCATCTTTTCCTCTATCTCAACCGACATTTTCTGTGGGTCGACACTTGTCTTCCAATCCGGCATCTTTATCTCCTCAATTCTGACATATCGCAAACTCTCCTGCGAATAGGCCGTTCCTACCCTGTGACGGACAAGTTCGTGGGTTAGAACACGGCTTACCCACAAGAGCGCAAAAGTAACGGTTGCATGCTCTAGGATACTTCCGTCGCCTTTGCTGAGAATATTCCGGAAGTATTCCTTTGGATCATTTCTAACCTTAGTAATGTTCGGATTGATTCCCGTCCCGAAGCTTTCGTAGCATGTCCTCCCCGCAACCTCGATTAGCATTTCCGACTCGCTAGGCCAGCTCTTTGCTCGTTCAGAGAGCCAATTCAACGCTTTTCCCCCAAGTTCCTTCAACAGTTCCTTGACACCGTCAGAATCAATTTTCGTTTCGGCCAGCTTGATGACACGCGGTTCGACAAGTCTTACCAAGAAACGTGCACAAACCAAGGGAGAATTCGTCTCCTCTTTAGGCCTTGTTGTCTGGCACTCTCAACTTAGGAGAGGAGAAATTGATCCTACGATGACTTGTCGGCGGCTAGCAATAATGAAAATGACAACAAGCGAAAATTGGACAGTAATAATAGCAAGGCCACGATTGGACTCTCGAGGATCGCAGGGGGAGAAAGGCGGCACGTAGGGAGAGACGGAGACTTCTGAACTGGTTGCGAGCGTATCGAAGGAGTTGGCCTATCAGGACACACGGAGTACCCAAGCGGCGACGAATAGATCGAGAAGATCGATCTCTTCGTCAGAGGCACGCAAAGGACTGACAGCCCAGGAACAATCTATTCCAAACGTACAAGAGACCAATCCGATCGGGTTCCTGAATGGACAGTAAACGAAGCTTGGAAACCCAGAGTAGGCTTCCAGGAGTTGAGATTAAGGCTAAGCGTCCCAATCAAGCAAGCTTGACTACGCGAGACCCTCAGTAGAGAAACGTCGAATGACGCAACGACAGCCTGAATTCGAACCAAAGACCAGTATCTTCCAGCGACTGAACACAAAGACCGGTGCCAGCGTGTCCTTTTTAACAATCCGATGACCCTCTCATAGGAGAGGAACACCAGAAATGGTTACGATGGAAGAAATAAGTAAAGAACTCGACAAGGTTGTCGATCCTGAAATAGGCATGCCAATCACCGAGATGCATCTCGTGGATGAAATAGCCATCGACGAAGGCGACGTTCTCATCAAATATCATCTCACCGCCCCATTCTGTCCCCCCATATTCGCCGAAGACATAGGGCGCAATATACGAATCCTGACCGAGAAACTTCAAGGCGTGAAGAAGGTAACCGTCCTCTTGAGCGGACATGTGATGCAAAACGACATCAACCAACGCGTCAACCCTGGATACACCCCCCCACCTCCTCCCGTCAAAACAGCTACCGCGTCAAAGACAGGCTAGGTAAATGCCGCGCGTGCAAATTTGCACGGTCGCTGATCTAGAAGATAACACAATGCGCCGGCTTGTTCTGAATGGTCAGGAAATTCTTCTAGCCAAAGTAAGCGATAGATATTTTGCAGTCAGCGAGCGCTGCACCCACCGCGGCGGACCACTATCAGAAGGCAAACTTGCAGGGCTGAGTGTGATATGCCCGTTACACTTCGGAGAATTCAATATTCAGACAGGCGGGGCCACCAGTCCTCCAGCTGCGGATCCCCTTCGAACCTACAATGTTAGCGTCGAGGCAGGAGAAGTCTATGTTGACCTACCCGATCACTAAGCGGGTGCAGTTTTCGATGCTGTCCGTTCTCCCCGGATTGCATCGTACAAGAACGCTCCCAACAATCCACCCAGCACTGGGCCAATCACGTAGATCCAATAGTTACTGAAAATCGTGAGACCGAACACAGCCGACCCTAGAGTCGGTCCCCAAGTCCTTGCAGGGTTTAATGAGGCTCCGGATATTGGACCAAACATCCAGATTATCCCTGCAAGAACCAGGCCGATAGCCAATCCTGCAAGTGCGTTTGAGCTGGTTCCGGCTTCGTGATCGGTAGCCCCGAAAACTGTGAAAGCGAGAATGGCGGTACCGATAATCTCGACGAATAAAGCTACACCTATTCCAAAATCGGGATTGACAACTGTATCTCCTAGGAAAGTAGACTTAGCGACACTGTACGTTTGAGGACTGCCAGACCAGATAGCTAACTGAACAAAACCTGCGACCGAAGCCCCGGCGAACTGAGCCAGAATATATGGAGCAACCTTCGCCTTATCAATGCGTTTAGCCGCCCAATGAGCAATCGTTACCGCGGGATTGATGTGGGCTTTCGAGATATGTCCGACAGAGTAGGCGGCCGCAATCAAGGCAACGCCGTGAGCGAGCCCGATAAAGCCGAGTTTTGTCATTGACAATCCGGGACCCTCCAAGTAACTAAGCGCCGTGATAGAACCAGGTCCTATCAGAGTCAGAAGGAAAGTGCCCCAAGCCTCAGCCAGGGCTTCCCTCTTAATCGAGCCCAATTCGAGGCTTTCCGGCAAATCTAGGCTATATAGGACTTTTTTGGGCATTGCATGCCGAAAATTGGCTCTGACTGGAGGCATGAAGGTGTCAATCGGTAGCAAAGCATTTTTCAGCTAAGAGATAGCTTCTCCTGTCTGGAAGAGCAGAGGGATTTGGCACTTAGAAACAGTCTAACATGGATGATTGGCGGGCCCCAAGGAAGCGGCATCAACTCCGTTGCAGAAAACTTTGCGAAGGCATGCATACGCGGCGGCCTCCACATATTCGCCAACATCGAGTATCACTCCAACATCAAAGGAGAACACAGCTATTATCGGCTTAGGGTTGAGAACCAAGAAGTCCATTCCCATGTCGACTGGGTCGACCTCCTAGTCTCACTGGACAAAGAAACACTCTTCGGCGACCTGCACAAGCCCAAGCCAACTCACAGAGGACACAGACACGAAGTGAGCCCTGGCGGTGGAATAATCTACGATAGTAGCCTCAGGCTGACCCCGGAATCCTTCGGAAGGGACGACATCAAATTATTCCCCATACCATACATGGACCTCTTGATACAAGCTCTCAAAGAATACGGAAAGGAAAGAGAACTCAGCAAATATCAAGTGATGGTCAACACGATCGCGCTAGGAGCAAGTCTCGGACTGGTCGACTACGACTTCACTCTGGCCTCCAACGCGATTAGGGAAGGATTCACAGGACGAAAGGCCAGCCTAGGGGACCTGAACGTCAGCGCCGCAAAACGCGGGTACGAGTTCGCGAAGAACACTTTCGGTGATGGCTCGTTCCCAATGAAGCTCCACACCCAACCCCTGACAGGGAGGAAGATGATGATACGCGGAGTACAAGCGATTGCAATCGCCAAACTAAAGGCTGGATGCGGCTTCCAGACTTACTATCCCATCACCCCGGCGACAGACGAGAGCGAATATCTTGAGTCACATCAGCCAGATTACAATTTGATTGTTGTGCAGACAGAGGATGAGATTGCTGCAATCACCATGGCTACAGGTGCTGCTCATGCGGGACTGCGAGCTTCAACGTCCACGTCCGGACCAGGCTTCTCACTGATGGCGGAAGGACTTGGATGGGCAGGCATAACGGAGGCACCCGGTCCAGTCATAATCTTATGGCAACGCGCCGGTCCAGCAACAGGACTCCCAACGAGAACCGAACAGGCTGACTTGAGGTTCGTGCTACATGCGGCACATGGCGAGTTTCCAAGGATAGCTATCGCACCCGGAGACGTTGAAGAATGCTACCGGGATACTTTCGATGCTTTCAACTATGCAGACCGATACCAGGTACCCGTGATAGTCCTTGCAGACAAGTTCCTCGCCAGCAGCTACAGGAGCACCGACTTGTTCAACGGAGATGGAATGAAGGTCGACAGAGGAGACATGCTCCAAGAAGAGGATATTGCAAAGATGGGTGACTACAGAAGGTACCAATTCACAGAGCTGGGAATATCCCCTCGAGCTATCCCGGGCCAAAAGGGCGGAATATTCTGGACAACCGGGGACGAGCATGATGAGCAGGGACACATCACAGAAGCGTCAGAGGTTAGGATCAAGATGATGCGAAAAAGGTTCAGAAAAATCGAGCTCGCTGGCGAAGTCATACCCGACGAGAAGAAAGCGACTCTCCACGGTCCCAAGAATGCGTCAATAACACTGGTTGGATGGGGCTCAACCAAGGGCGCCATCGTAGACGCGATGCAAGACCTTCGAATGGATGGAATCGAGACAAACTTCCTCCAGATACGGTACGCCAGTCCCTTCCCAACAAGCTTCGTCGATAGAGTACTTTCGACTGCTGGTCAGAAGATCATGGTCGAAAACAACTACTCCGCCCAGATGGCTGGATTGATACGAGAGAAGACGGGCATTGCAATGGATAATAAGATAGTCAAGTTCGACGGAAGACCATTCTCACAGAACGAAGTCTATGAAGGGGTAAAAGACATATTGAAGAATAGGATAAAGGAGGTAACGGTCACACATGCTTGAGCTCAAGACCTACAGGACCCAAGTACACAACGACTGGTGCCCAGGCTGCGGAGACTTCGGCATCGTCAACGCCATACAAATGACACTCCTCGAAATGCAGATGGAACCACACCGGGTTGCCGTGTTCTCAGGAATCGGATGCTCGGGCAAAACACCCCACTTCATCAACGCTTACGGCTTTCACACACTACATGGGAGATCCCTGCCAATAGCTACGGGAGCTAAGCTCGCCAATCCGGAACTCACAGTTATTGCAGTTGGTGGAGACGGAGATGGCTTGGGGATTGGGGCTGGACACTTTGTCAATACTGGTAGACGCAATCTTGACTTCACCTACGTATTGTATGATAACCAGGTCTACGGACTGACAAAGGGACAGGCCTCCCCGACCCTTCCTAAAGGGTTGAAGACGAAATCAATGCCCTCCCCAGCTATAGTAGAAGGGATTAACCCGATCGCAATGGCCTTGGCATCAGGGTACACTTTCGTCGCCAGAAGCTATGCGCTCGACGTCAGGCATCTGAAGCAGACCCTGAGACAGGCGATAGAACATCGAGGAAGCGCTTTTGTCGATGTACTGCAAACATGCCCTACGTACAACGACATCAATACGAAAGAATGGTACTCAGGTGACGATCTACCGTCGAAACAGCCAAGACTGTACAAGATGGAGGAGACTGGGTATAACGGCGTTGTATCCGATTCGACGAAACATGATGAAGTAACCCAGAAAAAGATCGATGCCTTCGTCAGATCGTTCGAATGGGGCGAGAAGATACCCGTTGGAGTCTTCTACAAACTCAATACTCTCACCTTCGAGGATCAGTTGTCAACAAGAATGCCCGCGCTGAAAGAGACACCGTTCGTTAAGCAAGACATCTACAATAGAGATATTACGCCACTATTCGAGGAACTAACTTAGAAAAAGAAACGAGGCGTCAGTAGAGGCTTCTCTCATCCTGAACTTCTTCTTAGCTGGAGAGGTACGGGAGCCTAAGATCCATTCCGACAGTCCGAAATCCAAGCTTTGGCGTTAGCGGCATTCTTCGCTTGTGCTCGCTGGCTAGCCATCGATTTCTGACGCGAGTTACCATCGATATTGGAAGAGATAGGTCACTTGCTATCTCTTTGGGACTGAGCCATCTCTCAAGTCCCCAGAGAATCTGGTCGATTGTATCGTAGCCAAATCCAAGTTCCTTCTCGGCAGTTTGTCCAGGCCACAACTCTGGGCTAGGCGTCTTTGTGTAAATGCGACGGGGAAGATTGAGGTGCTTGGCAATGTCTTTGACCGATGTCTTGTAAACATCCCCTAATGGGAGGACATCGCATGCTCCGTCTCCGTACTTCGTGAAGTAACCTAGCATCACTTCACTCTTATCGCCTGTCCCGATAACAAGCCCATCAGATACATTCGCTTTGTAGTAGAGGATCGTTGCTCTGAGGCGGGCCTTAATGTTTCCCCAAGCGATTCGTCTATTCGAAGGATCAGGGTTTAGCATTGTCCTAGCAACATCTTGAAAGGGCGTTATGTCAATGACTTCAAATCTCACTCGGAACTGTCGGGCGACTTTTCGCCCGTCTTCAATATTCCCCGGTTTGAACGTCTCGTTCTCGGGCATTGATAGCCCGAGCACTTGGCTACCTCCTACGGCGATGGCGCAGAGAGCGGCAGTAACACTGGAATCTAGTCCCCCTGACATACCAACAACAAGCTGCTTCGCTCGCGCCAGTTCTGCTTGAATCCGGATGAACCGTGCCAATCGGTCAATGGTTTCCTTCGGTTCTCGAATCTCAAACTTGCTTGGAGTCCTAAGCCTAGAGGCCATTTTCCATGTAAAATTGGGATTTCACGGTGTATTAAAGACCAGTTGGTTGGGATGGTCTAGCTGACCAGTCGCGAGCTTCGCTCGTCGGCACACAAGCTCTTGAACAAAGTGACGAGTCTGTCTTGAGTTACGAACGGTTCTCCGACAAAGGATGCTTCACTTGCCGCTTCTTGCACCAGATTCTTCACGTCTCTAGGAGTTATGACGTACTGGTCTCGCACGTTTATTCCTCGTTCCGGCATTGTCGCTTCGTAAGTTTGTCGACGGTTGCGAATAATGTTCCATATCTCATCGAATGCTTCCTTCGCGATGCCACCTGCATAGTCGGTGATCGAAGGATCTAGCTCGACCTTCGAGACGTAGGAATCTACGAGACTTTTCACTGCTTCCTTGGTCCGCGGAGGAGGCACATAAATTACTCTCTTGACACGATCTAAAAGCGCAGGATCAATAACGCTTGGGAAATTCGTGGCAAAAATCACGGCAACGTTCCTGTTAACGTGAAACCCCTCGCCCAACTCCGTAAGGATCTGGTTCAACATACCTTGCACGTCTCGTCCGGCGTCAGTCGTAGCCTCCATTCTGGCCCGGCCTATCGCGTCTGCCTCATCTATGAAGAGGATCGACGGAGCCGAATCCCTGGCAAGCTTGAAGACTTCCTTGACATTCTTGGCTGATTCCCCAAGCCACTTCGACACTATCTCGTAGCTCTCGATCTTGAGGAAGCATGTATTCTTCCCACGCTTGCTTATTGTACCCGCAACTGCTTTGGCCATGAATGTCTTGCCAGTTCCAGGCGGCCCGAACAATAGTATCGATCCGGCTTCTTCCAGCATTCGAGAGTCACGAATGATTTTTTCACGTCGCTGACGCACTTGAGCGTCAAGTATCCATTCAACCGCTTGTCGGAGGCTGTTGAGTTCCTTGTCAAGCCCGACAATGTCATCGTAGAATATCTTAGGCGATTTTTCTACCTGATATTCCAGTATAGCGCGGTCTTTCAGCCGCTCAATGACATCCACAATTACCCCTTTCGTTGGTGAGAGGACCGCGTCGACTTCGGTTGTAACCTTCTCCTTCATCTCCGGAGGAATGCTCACTTGGAATGCTTGCCCGCCTGAAAGTTTGACGAGAGCCGTATCGCCTCTCACATCTTCGACAGTTCCAATCGGGCGCATTCCCTGCTTGAGTTCTTCCATTAGATTATGATAGCGCCGGAGTTCGGTCTGGAGGTATTCGATCTGTCGTTCCTTGCGAGTAAGCTCTCGTTCGAGCTCCATCATTGGAGGATAGTCAGGGGTGTTCTGCTCAGCCATGCAAGCGTCAGCTATGTTCTTACTCGTACGGAGATAAATAGATATGGGCAGGGCGGGGAGTCGCGCTAATATTTCTTGGCCCTACTAATGGCTTGTCCATAAGAGACGACCAAGATCCCGCACTTCGTTCCGAAGCATCCCATGCAGTGCTCTTCAGGTGCATGTACAATAATCTCTAACTAGTGATCTTGTAGAACGATATCGACTCTTGTAGCATGAAAAAATATCGGGAGCGTTCCCGAGATTCCATATTGATGCTGTGGCCATGTCACGCTTTAGCTGGGCTACGCGAGGTTAACTGAGACATTCTTTGTCCTCGTGTAATACTGCAGGCTTCGGATCCCGTTCTCGTGGCCTATCCCACTGTCCTTGTACCCTCCAAACGGTGTCTGTGGGAACGTCACAAGGTACTCGTTCACCGCTACCACTCCAACTTGCAACCGTGAAGCAACATCATGTGCAGTTTTCACGTTGCTTGTCCAGACTCCACCGTAAAGACCGTAGGGAGAGTTGTTGGCCATTGCGACTGCTTCATCTACAGTTGAGAACTTGGAGACAGATAAGACCGGACCGAAGATCTCGTCACGGCCTACTTTCATCTCTGGAGTGACATCGTCGAATATTGCGGGTTGTATGTAGTTTCCTCTCTCCAGTCCGCATGCCGGAGGCTTCTCACTGCCGGTAAGGAGTCTTGCTCCCTCATCTATGCCGTCCTTCACGTATCCTAGGACTGTCTCTTGCCGTTTCTTGGAGACTAGTGGACCCATGCTGGTTGACTCGTCTATGCCTGGTCCGAGTTTCATGGTCTTGGCTCTTGAGACTAGTTCCTTGACGAAATTATCGTAGATGCTCTCGTGAATGTAGGCCCTTGAACCTGCCCAACACATTTGGCCAGCGTTGGTGAAGATTCCGTCCTGCACACTTTTTATGGCTCTCGGAACGTCTGCGTCTTGAAACACAATGTGTGGGTTCTTGCCTCCGAGCTCCAATAATACAGGCGTGACATTCTTCGCGGCCGTCTCCATCACATGGACACCTGTCTCTGCGGACCCCGTGAACACAATTCCATCGACCTGCCGATCTGCACATAGTGCCATGCCCACTTCCGAGCCTGGGCCAGGGACGACGTTTACTATGCCCTTAGGGAATCCCGCCCTGAGCGACAGTTCGCCAAGCTTCAATGCGGTGAGCGGAGTTAGTTCGGAGGGTTTGATGATCACGCTATTCCCTGTTGCCAATGCGGGTGCAACGCTTCTAGATGCTAATGCGACCGGATAGTTCCACGGTACAATGTGAACCGTCACTCCGAGAGGTTCTCTAAGGGTGTAGTTCAGGCGCTTCGGTGGGACCGGGATAGTTTCACCCTCTATCTTGTCTGCTAGTCCTGCGAAATATTCGAAGGTGCGGGCGGCCCAGGCGACGTCTCCCTTTGACTCTCGCAAGGGTTTTCCAACGTTGAGGGTTTCTAGCTTGGCCAGTTCATCGGAGTTCTCCCTCACCAAATTTGCCATCTTGTACAGCATACGCCCTCTTTTGCTGGGATCGATCTCTCTCCAATCAGCGGATTGGAACGCCTGTCTGGCAGCATCCACAGCCGCCCTTGCGTCGTCCTTGTTCCCTCGTTCGACTTCTGCTATCGGTTGGTTATTCGAAGGGTCGAGAATACTGGTCGTTTTTCCGTCTGAGGACTTTTTCCATTCCCCATTTACCAGCATTCCTAACTGTTGAATCTGGATCGTCAAATCGAATTGCCTAGGGAGTCATTAGGAGGATAGATGCTATAAAAGCAACTCGACTAGGCGAGTCTTACGGCGACCGCTACTATTCCTGCGATAACGATCATTATGGGACCTAGGTCGTAAAGGTAGTTCGCCCCAAATTGGTATGCCAACAGTCCAATCCCAACAATGGACACACCCCAGGCAAGGCTGGAGACATATTTGGAACCAAGAATTGCGATTAAGCCGAGGGCTATTACCAAGAATCCATAGGTGGCCACGTTGACGATCAGATCGAGATCCGAAAGTCGTGCTCTCGAATTGAAGGGTGAAATGATTGCAAGAATCCCGGAGAATAGAGTGACGAGGCCGCCGAGAACCGCTAGAATCTTGGCAAGCTCGAGACCCGATTGCTTATTCTGATCTCTCAACGTTCCAAACCGATCCAGTTGAAGACTCGAAAGAAGGGCGGGTCCCAGCGGTCATTAAGGACGCTGATACCACGTCTCATAGTGCAAAGGTCAACGTCTCACTGCCTAGGGGTGCGTCGACGCAAGTCCTTGCGCGGACGACCGGTTACTTCTTCTCTTCCTTTTTCTTCGGCTTTCTTACTTGTCTAGCCTTACCCATTTTTTTGGCTCTCTCATCCTTCTTGGGAACTATTATCGTCTTATAGGATTAGTGATGTGTCCCGGAAGGTACGAGTTGGCACTCCATACCCGTTTGATCAGCTCGGGGTAACACACCCTATTCATAGGCCGCGGAGAGCACCTATTCCTTCTGACCTAAGAGATAGTCGGTTGGGCCTGGAAAAGGACGTACTAGATTTGACGGATAAGCCAAAGGGACAGTTCGACGAGGATCGTCGTTACTTCAGGGGTTTCTACGAACTCCTAGGTGGAAGTTTGCCCGATTCCTCGTCCATTCTCATTGCGGGTGATCCCGGCAGTGGAAAAACCACGCTGGCTCAACAGATCTTGTATGATGAGTTGAGGAAATCTCGGCCATGCGTGATTGTGACGTACGACTCGTTCCCTAGTGGGATCCTTGAACGGATGACGCAATTTGGATGGGACCCAAGAGCATATAGGTTGATCAACAAGCTAGACGTTGTTGATTGCTACTCTGCCACCGCGGGCATAACCGAGGGAGTGGTGCCTCACCCGTTTGACCTGACCAATGTTAGCATACACTTGACTACCGTTATGGAGCGGCTTGGCAATTACAATGTTACCATACTCGTTGACTCGCTGATGCCAATCTTCTCGGAGACAGAGAACAAGCATGCGATCGGTTTCATTCAAAGCATTGC
>Ga0137415_10000948_pt1 | contig 28530 bp, 27 predicted proteins | sample CZODoug3_1_1_16f_FD_183082 | JGI IMG/M metagenome (GOLD analysis project Ga0137415, IMG submission 183082) | Vadose zone soil fungal communities from Angelo Coast Range Reserve, California, USA - CZODoug3_1_1_16fungal (Hybrid Assembly) | ecosystem: Environmental > Terrestrial > Soil > Vadose...
TGACCAGCGCCCACCACGACAGCACCGGCATCTGCACGGCCAAAAGCTTGTCGGCGACGAAGCGCAGGCCCTGCACCTCGGCGTCGATGCGCACGAAGCTCTGCACCAGCGCGACATTGCCGAGCGCGTCGGAGGCGCGTGCGGAAAGATCGCTGTAATGCGCCTCGACCTCGCTCTGCATGCCGTAGGTCTTGCGCACCACGAGTGTGGTCAGCACGGTGAAGACGACGCAGAGCGCGAACAACAGGATGGCGAGCCGCCAGTTGATATAGACCGCGAGTGGCAGCAGCACGACCAGCGACATGATCGCGGCGAAATGCTCGCGGAAAAACCCAAGCCAGAGCCGCCACAGCGAATCCGTGCCGTTCAGCATCACCTTCATCAGCCGTCCCGAATGGGTACCGGTATGGAAGGTCAGCGGCAATTGCATGATGTGTTCGAAATAGCCGGTCAGCACCGCCTGGCGCTGCCGGTGCGCCAGCCGGTCGGCGTTCAGCGCCACCGCCGCGCTGCATCCGATGGTGAACAGGCCGAACGCCGCCCAGGCGGCGAGCAGCGGCCAGGCCGACGATGATGCGAGCGGTCCCGTCGACGGGTTGCCGGACAGCACGTCGACGATGCGGCCGAACAGGACCGGCTCGGCGAACTGCGCGCCGGCCAGCAGCAAATTGGCGGCGGCGAGAATCCACCCCAGACGCGCTTCCTTGCCGAGCAGCTCCAGGACACGGGTATAAAGGCGGAGCATGGGCATGCCGGCAGCACTCGAGGAAAACGGCGGGGTCGCCTCACGCCGTCAATCTAATCAGGGATCGCGGCGCAGAACCAGCGGCGAGCGGTATTTTACTCAATTGATCAGGCGGCCATTGAGCGCCGGCAGGAATGAATCGTCGAAGATATCGGCGGCGGTCGGCCGCTTCTGGAATTTGAAATCCTCGGCAATCTGATCAATCGACCGCTCGAAGCGGGCCGGATCGATGCCGCCGATGCCGTCGTGTTTGACTTCGCCGGTCAGGATGTTGTCGGAAATCACCGTACGCAGGCGATCGAGCTCAAGATCTCGCAATCCGCCGTCCATACGGCTGACGACCTCATCCACCGCACGCTCGGGCTCCCTGATGGCCAATTGCGTGCCGGCAATCACCGCACGCAGGAAGCCTTTCACCGCCTCGGGCTTCCTGGCTGCGAGTGCCGGGTTGACGATCACCGCGAACCCGTAGGCCTCGCAGCCGTAATCGGCGTATCGAAGCACCGCAAGGTCATTGGCCGGAACGCCGCGATCCCTCAAATTGACCGCCGACAGATAGGAAAACCCGGCCACTGCATCGACCTGACCCGCCGATAATATCGGCTCGCGCACCGCGGCACTGATCTTGTTCTGCTTGACGCTTGCGGCCTTGATTCCGTTCTGCCGCGCCAAGGCGGGCCATAGCCGGATCGAAAGGTCGCTCTCGGCGACGCCGAGCGTTTTGCCTTCGATATCGGAGAGCGCATGGATGCCGCGGCTTTTGCGGGCAACGATGGCGTAGGGCGATTTATTGAACAGCACGAACACGGCCTTGATCGGCGGCGCGCTTGCCTTGCCGCGAAAACGAACGAGCTCGTTGATATCGACCAGCGCGAAATCGCTGGCGCCGGTCGCGACGCGCGCAATCGCGTCCGGCGATCCGCTGGCACTATTGGTCGTGACCGCCAGACCTTCCGAGCTGAACAGACCGCGGGCCGACGCCACCACGAACGGGGCCGCGCCCGCATCGATTGGCCGATCGAGCGAAAACTGAATCGCGAGCGGAGGCCTGGGTTCGTCCGCGGCCAGGCTTCGGTTCGAACCGAAGCACACAGAACCGCCGAGGCCGATCAGCAAGGCCAGCATCGTTCGGCGTGTGTTGGTCCGGGTTACGCGCATGGTTACATCCGCAGCAGCGAGACAAATTGCCGCGCCGGTTACGACGCTTTCATGACGCGCCAGGCGCCAAGAAAGCCTTCAAGAAGGCCTTCAGGCAAGCATTCTGCGGTATTTAATCTGAATGGTCGATGACTGCCACGATTTCGCCAAAGATCGTTCAGCCTGCATTCGGATTGAGGAACCTAAGCTTGCTTCAGTGGTTAGCTACCAAAGGCCCGTCGGGCCCAGCTCCACAGAGGATACGCAGATGTTTACGCGAAAGGGTGTGTTTTCGTCGATTGGCCGCGCTGCGACGTTGGCGACGATTGCCGCGGTAGCGCTGACGGCGGTCGAGCCGTCGGCCTTCGCAGGCTCCGCCCCGGCCGGCAAAGGCGTCGTCGAGGGTGTGACGGCTTCGGCCGGGATCAGCGGCGCGACCGATATCAGCGCCCGCCGCAGGTATTATCGCGGCGGCGGTGGCGGTGCCGCGGCGGCAGCCGCGTTTGCCGGCATTGTTGGCACGGGTCTGGCGATCGCCGCCGCCCAGAACCGCCGCGACTATTATGACAGCTACGGCTACTACGGCGGCGGACCGGTCTATTACGGTGGCGGCCCGTCTTATGGTTACGGCGGCGGTTACTATGGTGGCTATGGCGGCTACCGATCGGGCGTGCCGTATTTCCACGGGCATCCCAACGCCGGCTGGTAACTTTCAAAGATTTTAGGAAAGACGAAATCCACCGGCCGCTCTGGCCGGTGGATTTTTTTGGTTGTCAAGCCGAGCGTTAACACGCTGGCCACGAGTTTCGATTAGGGTCGAAGTATGAGTGATTCGCTCGAGCGGCTTTATCAGGCGGTGATCGCGGCCAAGGATCTCGATCCGGCAATTTCGCGCACGGCGAGGCTGTTTCAGCGCGGCCCCTCCAAGATGGCCAAGAAGCTCGCCGAAGAGGCCATCGAGGTCGTGATCGATGCCGTCAACGGCAACTCCGACGCGATGATCCGCGAGAGCGCCGACCTGCTCTACAATTTGACTGTTCTGTGGGCATCGGCCGGCGTGCGGCCCGAAGACGTCTGGCACGAGATGGAACGGCGCGAGCATATGCTCGGGATCGCCGAGAAGCTGCCGAAGTCGGCGGTCAAGCTGGCCAAATCCACGCCGAAGGCGCCCGCACCCCCCGAGGTCCGGCGTCGAATTGTCGCGCTCGAAAACCGTCTGCGCAAACGGCGCTGAACGCCTCACACAAAACGCCTCAAAATCCCTCATTTACCGGCATGGACAAATCCGCCCGATGATGGTTCATCGCGCCCATGCTGAGACGAATTTACGATTGGTGCATCGACGCCGCCGACAAGCCCTACGCGCTCTGGATTCTGGCAGCCGTAGCCTTCGCTGAAAGTTCCTTCTTCCCGGTACCCCCCGACATCATGCTGCTGCCGATGTCGCTGGCGCAGCCGAAGCGGGCATGGTGGTTCGCCGCCATATGCACGGTCGCTTCGGTGGTCGGCGGCATGCTCGGATATGCGATCGGCGCGCTGCTCTATGACTCGCTCGGGCACTGGCTGATCACGCTCTACGGCCTCGGCGACAAGGTCGACGCCTTCCGCGCGTCATATGCCGAATGGGGCGCGGTGATCATCCTGGTGAAGGGTTTGACGCCGATCCCCTATAAGCTCGTGACCATCACCTCTGGCTTTGCCGGCTACAACATCTGGCTGTTCATCCTGTGCTCGATCGTCGCCCGCGGCGGGCGGTTCTTCGTGGTGGCTGTGCTGCTCAACCGCTACGGCGACGTCATTCGCGCCGAGCTGGAAAAACGGCTCGGGCTGTGGGTGGCGATCGGCGCCGCCGTCCTGGTGCTGGGGTTTTATGTCGCATTCAGATTGATCTAGCGCACGATCCGGAAAAGTGGGTACCGGTTTTCCGCAAAGCATGCCCTCGGGCTTGACCCGAGGGATCATGCTCAAACAAAACGATAGAGCGGGATGACGATTCGACGAAAGATCATCTCGCTGTAACGGGCGGCTTTGCTGCCGGTCCGGCTTCGGGTTACGCTCGCCACATGCGTGATCGAATAGACATTCTGCTCAAGCCGCTCAGGGCACCCGTTGCGATCGCCGCTTTAGCGCTGTCGATGTCTCTGATCGGAGGTGACACTGCCTGGTCCCAGGCCGCGCCGCCGGCTTCGCTGGGCGTGCAGTCGCCGGCCCAGCAGCCGGTGCCGGATCAGCCTGCGCCTCAGCAGAGCGAGCCGCCGTTGGCTCCGCCCGAGCGCGAGAATCCGGGGCTGCTCAACGAAATCGGAAAGCTGTTCGAAAAATCCAAATCGATCCTGCCGCCGCTGAAGAGTCCCGGCGAGACCATCGACGATCTCCACGCCCGCGCCAGGGATGCCGGCGAGAGCCTGTCGAACATGGCGAGGCCGTCGTTGATGGTAACGGGGCGGGCGGCCTGCGTGGTGGCGGCCAATGGCGCGCCGGACTGCAAGGCGGGCGCCGACAGGCTCTGCCAGAGCAAGGGCTACAAAGAAGGCAAGAGCCTGGATACCGATGCGGCCGAGAAGTGCTCGGCGAAAGTGTTCCTGCCGGGCCGCAAACGCGAGCCGGGCGACTGCAAGACCGAAAATTACGTGACCAAGGCGTTATGCCAATGAGCATGATCCGGAAAAAGCCTGTCCCGCACTTAGATAGCGGGATGGGTACCGGTTTTCCGAAAAGTTCATGGTCCAATAAAGTTCATGGTCCAATAAAAAGAGAGATCCTGATCCGATTGGATCCAATCGGATCAGGATCTAGCGTCAAAACGCAATACTTGACACTGGAAAGATTGCCTTGTTGGTATGATGTCTGGCATCCCGGGGCCAGCGTCCAGTTCCTCCCGATAACCCGAAGGATCGTTTCCAATGTCCATGCCTGCCTTGTTCAAGGGCCGTCTGTCGATACCGGTGATCGGCGCGCCGTTGTTCATCATCTCGGTGCCCGACCTCGTCATCGCGCAATGCAAGGCCGGCGTGGTCGGGTCGTTTCCGGCGCTGAACGCGCGGCCGCAGTCGCTGCTCGACGAATGGATCGCGCGGATCAAGCAAGAACTCGCCGCCCACGACAAGGCGCATCCGGACCGGCTGTCAGCGCCGTTTGCGGTGAACCAGATCGTGCACAAGTCGAACAACCGGCTCGATCACGACCTTGCGGTTTGCGAGAAACACAAGGTGCCGATGATGATCACCTCGCTCGGCGCGCGCGAAGAGCTCAATCAGGCCGCGCATGGCTGGGGCGGCATCGTGTTCCACGACGTGATCAACCAGAAGTTCTCCCACAAGGCGATCGAGAAGGGCGCCGACGGATTGATCCTGGTATCGGCCGGCGCCGGCGGCCATGCCGGCGAGATCTCGCCGTTCGCCTTCGTGGCGGAGACGCGGCAATGGTTCGACGGGCCGATCGCGCTATCGGGCGCGATCGCCACCGGCCGCGCCATCCGCGCGGCGCGAATGCTGGGCGCGGACTTCGCCTATATCGGCTCCGCCTTCATCGCCACCGCGGAAGCCAATGCGGTGGAAGGCTACAAGCAGATGATCACGGCCTCGGGCGCCGAGGACATCGTCTATTCAAATCTGTTCACCGGCGTGCACGGCAATTATCTGAAGCCGTCGATCGTCGCGGCCGGCATGGATCCCGCAAACCTGCCGACCTCCGATCCCTCCAAGATGAGCTTTGGCACCGATGCGTCGGGCGAGCGGGCCAAGCCGAAAGCCTGGAAGGAAATCTGGGGCAGCGGCCAGGGCGTCGGCAGCGTCGCCAAAGTGGTGGCCGCGGCTGATCTGATCGCGCGGCTCAAAAAGGAATACACCGAGGCCGTCGATCCCGCGCTGTGATGCTTCTTCTTCCGCTCTCCCACAACGGGAGAGGGGAAGTAAGCAGGTGTTGCTCTTGCTGACCAGGCGAACCCTGTGCCAGAAAGGCGGGCATGACAGCCAGCCCGGTCAATATCGTCAGCCATCCCCTGGTCCAGCACAAGCTCACGCTGATGCGCGAGCGCGATCGGTCGATCAAGGGCTTTCGCGAGCTCACGAACGAGATCGGGATGCTGCTTTGTTATGAAGTCACGCGCGATCTGCCGCTCGAGATGGTGGATATCGAGACGCCGCTGACGCCGATGAAGGCCCCGGCGATCGCCGGCAAGAAACTGACGCTGGCGCCGATCCTGCGGGCCGGCGTCGGATTTCTGGACGGCATGCTGGCGCTGATCCCGTCGGCGCGGGTGGCGCATATCGGACTCTACCGTGATCCCCAGACCTTGCAGGCGGTCGAATATTACTTCAAGGCGCCGCAGGACCTGTCGGATCGCACGGTGATCCTGATGGATCCGATGCTGGCGACCGGCAATTCCGCCTGCGCGGCCGCCACGCTGCTGAAGACGCGCGGGGCCCGTGACATCAGGTTCGTCTGCCTGCTGGCCGCGCCGGAGGGGATCGCGCATTTCCAGAAAGAGCATCCCGACGTTCCGGTCTGGACCGCGGCCGTCGACGAGAGGCTGAACGATCACGGCTATATCCTGCCCGGGCTTGGCGACGCCGGCGACCGGATGTTCGGCACCAAGTAGAAAGCCGCTTGATGGATCCGATCTTTCGCGTCGACGGCAACCGCGTCGTCACCAGCCCCGACGCGGCCGGCCCCTGGGATCCCCGCATGCAGCACGGCTCGGCGCCGGCGGCGCTGGTGGTGTGGGCGGCGGAAGCGATCGCAACACCGGTGCCGATGCAGATCGCACGCGTGACCATCGATCTGATGCGCCCGGTGCCGGTGGCGCCGCTGACGATCGCGACCGAGATGTTGCGTGAGGGGCGCAAGATCCAGCTTTGCGGCATCAAGCTGGTCGCCGCCGGCGTCGTCGTCGTCAGCGCGACCGTGCTGAAGATCAAGACGCAGGCGCAAGTCTTGTCGCCTGAGATCAGCGATTTGCCGACCGAACTGCCGGGGCCGGATCAGTCGACGGTCGAACCCCCCGACCATGGCGGCAGTCCATTCACAAAATGCATGTCGATGCGCGCCGCGCGTGGCCGCTTCGGCAGGGTCGGCCCCGCCGCGATCTGGTTTCGGATCGACCAGCCGCTGATCGAGGGATCGCAGGTCTCGCAGGCGATGCGCGCCGTGGTCGCGGCCGATTTTTCCAACGGCACTTCGTCGGCGCTGGATTTCCGGCAATGGACCTTCATCAACGCCGACCTCACCGTCAATTTGGTACGACAGCCGGTCGGCGAGTGGATGCTGCTGGATGGGGAATGCTGGATCGGCCCCGACGGCGCCGGCCTTGCGATGTCGCGGCTTGCCGACCAGCACGGCTATTTCGGCCGCGCCGTCCAGAGCCTCGTGATCGAGAAGCGCTGAACGTCGCTGCGCCAAATTCTTCCTGCCAGACAAAATAGTCTCGTTGGCGCGGAACCCTTTGACGCACCGTGAGTTTGGCCCCGGTTAGGGGGGCGTATGGAGCGTGCTGAGACAGTCGCCGGCGAACGGGCCACCGCGGCCTGGCGGCTGGGCGATGCCGCTTCGGATCGTCCTGCACGACGGCTTCTGCAAGCGTACGTGCTGTGAAACCTGGTCCTTCCTCCGAACGCGCGGTGGTTCTCGCGTCGACCGAACGAGACGCCGCCGAGACCGCCGGCCTGATCAAGGAGGCCGGTTATTACGCTGACATCTGCGGCGATCTGATCGCGCTGAGGCGCGAGATCGAGCGCGGCGCGGGCCTCGCCATCATCGCCGACGACGCGATCAAGAACACGGATTTGAGCGGGCTGAGGCACTGGCTCAACGATCAGCCGTCCTGGTCGGATTTCCCGATCGTGTTGCTGACCCATCAGGGCGGCAGCCCCGAACGTAACCCGGACGCGGCGCGGCTGGGGAAGGAGCTTGGCAACGTGACCTTTATCGAGCGCCCGTTTCATCCGACCACGCTGGTGAGCATCGTCGGCTCCGCGGTGCGGGGCCGGCGCCGCCAGTATCAGACCCGCGCCATCCTGGAAGACCTCACCGAGAGCGAGGGTCTGCTGCAGACCACCATGAACGCGGGTCATCTCGGCGCGCTGGAATTGCATCTTCCCGATTTCGAGCTCGAGGCTTCCAACACCTGCAAATCCTATTTCGGGCGCCGCGGCAGCGAACCGTTCACCTATCAGGACCTGCTGGAGGCCGTGCATCCCGACGACCGGGCAAGGCGGCTTGCGGTGGTGGAGCAGGCCCTGCGGACGGGCCGGGATTACAACATCGAATACCGAATTATCTGGCCCGACGGTTCGCAGCATTGGGTCGACGTTCGCGCCCGCGCGGTGCGCGGCCCCGACGGCAGCATCACCTCGCTGGTCGGTGTGTGCTCCGACATCACTGCGCGCAAGACCGCCGAGATCGATCGCGAGACCTTGCTGGCGCAGCTTGCGGCCGAGCGTACCGCTTTGGCGGAACTGACCGCGACGCTCGAACAGCGCGTCGAGCAGCGCACCGCCGATCTGATGAAGGAGGTCGCCGCGCGCGAAAAGGCGCAGGAGCAGTTGCGGCAGGCTCAGAAGATGGAAACGATCGGCCAGCTCACCGGCGGCGTCGCGCATGATTTCAACAATCTGCTGATGGCCGTGATGGGCAATCTCGATTTGTTGCGCAAACGTTTGCCCAACGATCCGCGCCTGCACCGCCTGGTCGAAGGCGCGTTGCAGGGCGCCGAGCGCGGCGCGTCGCTGACGCAGCGCCTGCTGGCATTCGCGCGCCAGCAGGATCTGCGCGCGGTGCCGGTCGACCTGGGCGCGCTCATTTTGGACATGAGCAATTTGCTCGAGCGCTCGCTCGGGCCACGGGTGATGTTGCGGCTGGAGATTCCGGCCGGGCTGCCGCCGGCCCGCATCGACGCCAACCAGCTCGAACTGGCGATCCTCAATCTGGCGATCAATGCCCGCGATGCGATGCCTGACGGCGGCGCGATCGACATCAAGGTCGCGGAATACCAGGTGAGGGGCGATCCGGCGCTGTCGGCGGGCCGTTATCTGAAACTGTCGGTGGTCGATACCGGCACCGGCATGAGCCCGGAAATACTGAAACGGGCGATCGAGCCGTTCTTCTCGTCAAAGCCGCTCGGCAAGGGTACCGGCCTCGGCCTGTCGATGGTGCACGGGCTTGCGGTGCAGCTCGGCGGCACGCTGCAGCTCACGAGCACGGTCGGAAAAGGCACGTCCGCGGCGCTGGTGCTGCCGGTGGCGACCGCGGCGGTGGAAGCCGAAGCGCCGGCGCCGGCCGCGCAGAAGATCAGGCGTTCGGCGGTGATCCTGTTCGTCGACGACGATCCGCTGATTGCGATGTCGACCACGGAAATGCTGGAAGATCTCGGTCACCGCGTGATCGGCGCCAATTCCGGCCTGCACGCGCTCGACATCCTCAGGAGCGCGCAGCCGATCGACCTGATGATGACCGATCATGTGATGCCCGGGATGACCGGCATCGAACTCGCGGCGGCCTCGCGCGAAGTGCGGCCGGCGCTGCCGATCCTGCTTGCCACCGGCTACGCCGAGCTGCCCGAAGGCGCGCAGGTCGATTTGCCGCGACTGGCAAAGCCCTACCACCAGGACCAGCTGCGCGACCGGCTCGACCAGTTGCTGGGGTGAAAAGTGCAGATCTCGTGTCCCGGATGCTGCGCAGCGCGCCGCACTTGCGGCGTGGTGCGCTGCTGATCCGGGACCCAGCAAAGGGGCACTGTGGGTCCCGGCTCTGCGGAGCAGCGCTAACGGAGCGCTGCACCGCGTCCGGGACACGAAAGTATCACCCCACCATCCGCTCGTGTCCGATCCAGAAGCCTGCCCTCAGCACCTTCTTGTCGACCTTGCCGACGCCGGTCATCGGCAGCTCGCTGACGAACTTGATGTGCTTTGGCGCGTGCGCCGAGCCTTTTCGCGCTTTCACCAGGTTGATCAGTTCATCCGCGTTCGGCCGGGCGCCTTCGCGCGCGACGATGACAGCGGTGACGGCCTCGCCCCATTTGTCGTCGGGCACGCCGACCACGGCGACCATCGCCACATCGGCGTGCTGCGACAATACATCCTCGACTTCGCGTGGAAAAATGTTGAAGCCGCCGGAGACGATCATGTCCTTCTTGCGGTCGAGGATGAACAGGTAACCGCGCTCGTCGGTGCGGGCGATATCGCCGGTGTGCAGCCAGCCGCTTTTCAGGGCCTCCGCCGTGGTGTCGGGCCGCTTCCAGTATTCGGCCATCACATGGGTCGCGCGGACGCAGATCTCGCCGGGCTCGCCGGTTGCGACCTCCTGGTCATCATGGTCCAATATTTTCACCTGGCAGGCGGCGATCGGGAATCCGCAGGATAAAAACAGCTCCGGCGTCTTGGGATCGTGATCAGCCTTGCGCAGCACCGAGACCGGATAGCATTCGGTCTGGCCGTAGAGCTGCGAGAACACCGGCCCGATCCGCGCGATGCCCTCGACCAGCCGGCTCGGCGACATCGCGGAGGCCCCATAGAGCAGCAGTTCCAGCGAGGACAGATCGGTCTTGTCGAGCGCGGGATGGTCCAGCATCACATAGATCATGGTCGGCACGAACAGCGTGAAATTGATTTTCTCGCGCGCGATGGTCGCGAACACCGCCTCGGGATCAAAGCCCTTCAGCATGTGCACGGTGCCGCCGCGCATCAGCGTCGGCAGCACTTTTGTCCCCGCGACATGGCTGATCGGCGCCACCGTGAGATAGCGCGGCGTATCCGGGATTTCGAAATCGGCCAGGATCGCATTGGCAAAACCGCCATATTCGCGGTGGGTGCGCAGCGCGCCCTTGGATTTGCCGGTGGTGCCGCCGGTGTAATTGAGCGTTGCGATATCGTCGGCGCCGGCGAAACTGCGTGGGCTGGCGTGGCCCGCGGCCTCGATCGCCTGCAATAAATCCGCGCCGTAATCGGCCGGGCCGAGCGTGAAGACGGTCTTGACGCCTGAGGCCCTGGCGGCGAGCTCGCCGCCGCGATCGCGGAACGTCGCGCCGTCAACGACCAGCATCTGCGCTTCGGAATCTTCGAGCTGGAATAGTTGATCGTCGAGCGACCCCAGCGGATGCAGCCAGGTGACCGCGAGCTGCGAGAGCTGCGCGGCGACGCCTGCGCACCAGGTGTCGGCGCGGTTGGCGGTGAGGAAGGCAACGCGGGTGCCCGGCACAAAGCCGAGCTGCATGAACACGCGCTGCATGCGCCCGATCAGGTCGGTGGTGCCCTGATAGGTGATCGAGCCGCCCGGCCAGCTGAATGCGGTGCGCGACGGGTAGCGCGCCAGCGCCCGCAGCGTCTGCTCGCACACCGCCGGAAACGCGTAGAGCGGATTGCTCATCTGGTCCTCCTCCCGCCTGCTTTGTCTTTGGCTTCTTGTCGTGCCAATGTTGGCGGCAACGCTAGCACACCAAAGCTTCACGCCGGGAAGAAGAAACACCGTGCCAACCGCCGATCCGCTGTCGCGCTTTCGCGATCGTCTCAGCCTGCCGCTGATCGCAGCCCCGATGTTTCTGGTCTCCGGCGTCGAGCTGGTGGTAGCCGCCTGCCGCAACGGGGTGATCGGCGCGTTCCCGACGGTGAATTGCCGCGAGCCTGAGCAGCTCGATAGCTGGCTCACCGATATCGAGCAACGGCTGCGCCTGCATTCGGAGGCGAACGGCAAGCTCGCCGCGCCGATCTGCCCGAACCTGATCGTGCACCGCTCCAACGCGCGGCTTGAGCAGGATCTGCAAGTATTGCTGCGGCACAAGCCAGAGATGGTGATCACCTCGGTCGGATCGCCGGCGCCGGTGCTGGGGCAGCTGCATGATGCCGGCACGCTGGTGTTCGCCGACGTCGCCTCGATCCGCCACGCCGAACGCGCGGTCGCGGCCGGCGCCGACGGGCTGGTGCTGCTGACCGCCGGCGCCGGCGGCCAGACCGGCTGGCTCAATCCGTTCGTCTTCGTCCGCGCGGTGCGCGCGTTGTTCGACGGCCCGATCGTGCTGGCGGGTGGGATCAGCGACGGCCACGCGCTTCGCGCCGCGCAGGCGCTCGGCTGCGATCTCGCTTACATGGGCACCAAATTCATTGCGACCCGCGAGAGCATGGCGGATGCGCGATACAAGGCGATGCTGGTCGAAAGCAGCGCCGACGACGTCCTGCTGACCACGGCATTCACCGGACTGCAGACCAACATGCTGCGGCCCTCGATCGAAGCCGCCGGCCTCGACCCCGCCGACCTGCCGCAGCGTGGCGCGATCGACATCGGCAAGGACATCGATATCGGCGCGCGCGAAAACCGTCCCAAACGCTGGCGCGATATCTGGAGCGCGGGACATTCCACCTCGGGCGTGACGGAGGTGCTGTCGGTCGATGAACTGGTGGCGCGGACCGTTGCGGAATACGAAGCCGCGAGCGCGCGGATCAAACTCGCCTAATTCGCGACAAAATACCAATCCTTGCCGTAGGGCACGAGTTGGGTCGGCGGCTTGTCGTCGAACTCGAAGAATTGTTTTGGATCGCCGCCGGGCGGCACATGCAGAAAGCCGCTGAACGTGTGTTTCAGGCCGCGCGAGGTCGGAAACAGCACATAGGTGCCTTCATCCGCCTGGTCGACGACGATGTCGTTGCCGGCGGAGACATGCGGTTCGGCATCGCCGAGCGCGATCAGGTTTTCGTTGGCCTCGACATTGGGCTTGAGCTCGCCCGCCTCGACGCGCGCCACGATCCGTTCGCGCGCGGTGCGGTGCCAGGAAAAATCGTGCTGCAGATAGACCTGCTGCAGCGGCGCGTAGACCAGCAGCACGAGCGTCAGCGCGCAGATCAGGAAGGGAGCTGCGAACTTGAGGCCGTCCTTGCGGATGCGCAGCAATTGCGTCGCCGACCACAGCGAGCAGCCGAAGAACGACAGCGCCGTCAGCGGCAGAATGCCGAGCAGCACCAAGCTGGACGGCCAGTCCGCCATCGACAATTCGAAGATCGCGATCAGCAGCGTGACGATGCAGACCGTCGTGGCGATGAGCAGGGCGCCGCGCACCGAGGGCTTGGCCGCCGTAGAATTGGCCGCCATAGAAGTTGCGGCCTGCGAGTTCGATTCCGCCATCCAAATTTACCAACCAGGCCCTTGAGGCGCCGTCCTCTCCTGCTTGCCGTCTTAACGCGCCGTTAACCACGGCCGCTCCAACAATAGCCCCAGAGGATCGCCGGCCGCCACGGCCGGGCTGGCCCACCAAAAAAGGGGATGCGACATGGTGGATTTCGAGGCGCTTTTTGCAAAAACCCCGGCAACCCTCGACGAGATCAGGACCCGGGTGTTTTATGCCCTGCAGCGGCATCCGCTCTGCCGCACCGTCGAATTCGACATCGTCAGCATGCCCCGCACCCACAAGGGCAACTGGACCATCAGCCTGCGCTCGATCACGCCCAATGCGATGTGGGAAGCCTCCGAGATCGTCGCCGATATCCAGCAAGCCTACGATCTGGCCGTAGCGGCCTGAATTAAGGCCACTTTCGCGCGATTTTCACCCCATTCCGGCGGCTCTGGCCGGCGCGGCGGCATGGTAAAGCCTTAATTGCCATCCAGTTTTCGCACCAATTGGCCGGGATGGAGACCTTGTTGACCAGAGCCATTACCCTCGTTGCGCTGGGCTGCCTGCTGATCGTCGGCGCCGCCGCCACCAGTATTCTTGGTCACGACAGCGTGCCGGCCGCGGGTTATGCAGTGGCTCAGGCCCCCGCCGATCAGAGCCCGGTTTCGAACAAAGAAAGCAAGAAGGACAGGCTCGCAGTGGCCGCGCTGGCGCTGGCCGCCTACGAGCCGCCGCAAGCCCAGCTTCCGTCGCTGGTTCAGCCTCAGCTTCAGGCCCAATTTCAAAACCAAAATCAAGACCAGACACCGGCGCTGATCGAATCGCTGCGTCTGGCCTATGCATCGACCACCCCCGCCGACTTAGGGGTGCAGAATTTGGGGGCGCAGAACTCAGGGGCGCAGAACTCAGGGGTGCCGAAGCTGGCTGATCCCGCGGCCGGGCCGCCGAAGCCAAAGGCCGCGAGCCGGCCGGCGCCGCAGAAGAATTATGCGCTGCTCAGCGACGTGCAGATCGCCGGCATCAAGGAACGGCTGAAACTGTCCTCCGCGCAGGAATCCTATTGGCCGCCGGTCGAGACCGCGCTGCGCGCCGTCGCCCGCAAGATCCACGCCAGGCGCCAGGCCGACCCGGGCGCGTCAGGCATGCCGATCGATCCCGACTCCGACGAAGTCCAGCAATTGAAATCGGCGGCGATGCCGTTGCTGTTCCAGTTGCGCGAAGACCAGAAGAGCGAAGTGCGCTCGCTCGCCCGCATCATCGGGCTGGAAAAAGTCGCCGCAATGATTTGAGGCGCTCGCGCAAGGTCCGCGATATCCTCGACACCCCTCAGTTCTTCCGCTAGCGCCGCCGGGCTTTCTTGGCCGGCGCCTTGCGCGTCTTCGGCGGGGTACGAGCGCGCTTCGGCTTTGCCGTCGCGTGCGCCTGACGCTGGGCGCGTTTGCGCTCCAGATGCTGGGTCCAGGCCGCGGTTCGGCCCTGAATGTAGTCGCCGATCTGCGCGCTGGTGTTGAGGGCGGGCGGCGTGTGCCGGTCGTAGCTTCCCTGGTCGTTGCGCAGCGGCAGCAGCGACACCTTGTGGGCGTGAATGTTCTCGATCAAGGACGGCTCCGCCTGTTCGGGATGGGCAATATCGGTCGTCGGGATCAGTACGCCCGACAGCGGATCGTCGGCCCGCGCCGTCGCAAGCGTGAGGACGTCGCCGAGGTCCGCGGCCGCCTTGTCGCGCTCGGTGAGGGCAGGAACATTCCAGCGCAGTTCAATCGTCTTCAGCACCGAGGTGTGATCGATGGTGCCGCGTTTGGCGCGAAACACGGTGCCCGCCGCGATCCGCGGCGAGATCAGCAGCGCGGGAATCCGAACGCCGAACCGCTTGAAGTCGAAGTTGAACTCGCCGATCGAATTGTCGGGCGGCGTCGCATTCGAGGGCGGCGCAAAGTGGTCGTAATTGCCGCCATGTTCGTCATAGGTGATCAAGAGCAGCGTATCGTTCCAGCCCGGACCGTTTCTCACCGCATAATACGTATCGTGGATCAGCTTTTCGCCGGCCGCGACGTCGTAATTGGGGTGCTGGCTGTTGCCGCTGGCGCCGAAACTCGGTTCGAGAAACGTGTAGGCCGGCAGCGTGCCCTTGTCGCACCGGGTCTGGAAATCGCGGAAATGACCGAAATGGCTTTCGTCGGCGTTCTGGGTATCGGTGAAATCCAGCCGGGTCAGCGGGTCGCGGTTATATCCGTAGACCGCCCAATCGATGTTCTTGTCGCTGAGCCGTCCGAAAATGCTCGGGCAGGTGAAGACCTTGACGTGATTGTCGAGGTGCCCCTGGCTGGTCCCCGCCGCGGCAAAGGTGCGGTTCGGAATCGTCTGGGTCGGCACCGATGAGAACCACTGGTCGCACACCGCAAATCCCTTGGCGAGGCCGGACATCACCGGCAGCATCTCGGGCGAGTACATTCCCATGATCTCGGACGGGTCGGTGCCCGGCAGCGTGTCCTGGAATCCCTTGGCGAGGTCGGACTGGATCGCGGCCTTGAAGTTGATGACGAAGCCGCGATTGGCCGGCACCGCGCCCGGCGCCGGATCGTCGGTCTGAAACAACTGGTAGCTGGTGTTGAAGAAGCCCTCGCCGGGATCGGCACCCGGCATCAGATAGGGGTGCGGCGCGTTGGCGTCGATCCTGAAAACCTTGATCTCCCGGCCGGTATCGTCGGGATTGGACTCATTGCCGGTCAGTCCTTCATAGGGTTGGTTGGTCGGCGACCGGTTGCCGTTGGCGGTATAGAGAAAGCCGAGCATCTGATCGAACGATCGGTTCTCGAGCATGAGCTGAACGATGTGTTTGATTGCGCCCAGTTGGTTGGCCATGACGATCCTGCTCCAAGGTATGCGTGAGACAATGAATGCCCCAGACAATGAATGACCGGGAAGAATGATTGAAAAATACGCGAGGCCGGCAATGCCGCGGCGTCATCGGCCTTAAATAGAAGATGATACTAGAGACAACCTAAGGGAGTAAAGACAAAATTGGGTGATAGGCCGCGGACGCGGCCACCCTTGCCGAACATTGAGGCCGTTTCGTCCGGCGCAGGACGCGGCTTTGTGACAAACCCGCCAGCTTCGAGGCGCGGGATGATCCCGTCATCGATTCCAATATGGCCTGTGGAATCAAGGCTTGAAAAAATGAAGGCTTGGAAATCAAGGCTTGGAAATCAGGGCTTGGAAAATGGAGGCTTGGAAAACCCGACCCTTCCTGCTCTCATCGGGCTTCAAGACCACGCACGCCGAAAGGGCTCCGATGACGACGCGACGCGAACACGATCTCTTGGGCGACCGCGATGTTCCGGCGGAGGCCTATTACGGCGTCCATACCCTGCGCGCGGTGGAGAATTTCCCGATCAGCGGTACCAAAATCTCGATCTATCCGGATCTGATCGCAGCATTGGCCTCGATCAAGCTCGCCGCGGCCAGGAGCAACCACGAGCTGGGCCTGCTGGATGAGACGCGCGCCAACGCCATCGTCGCCGCCGCGGAGGAGGTGCGGGCCGGGAAGCTGCACGAGGAGTTCGTGGTCGATGTCATCCAGGGCGGCGCCGGCACCTCGACCAACATGAATGCCAATGAGGTGATCGCGAACCGCGCGCTGGAGCTGCTCGGCCGGCCCAAGGGCGACTACAAATTTCTGCATCCCAACGAGCACGTCAATATGAGCCAGAGCACCAACGACGTCTATCCGACGGCGCTCAAGCTCGCGGGCTACACCGGGATCATGCGGCTGGTCGACGCGATGGCGGTGCTGCGCCAGGCCTTCGAGAAAAAGTCCGAGGAGTTCAAGGACATCATCAAGATGGGCCGCACCCAGTTGCAGGACGCGGTGCCGATGACGCTGGGGCAGGAATTTTCCACCTATGCGGTGATGCTCGGCGAAGACGAGCAGCGGCTGAAGGAAGCGGTGCTGTTGGTTTGCGAGATCAACATGGGCGCGACTGCAATTGGCACCGGCATCAACTCGCATCCGGACTATGCCGGTCTGGTGTGCCGGCATTTGCGAACCGTCACCGGCATTCCGGTGGTGACCGCGTCGAACCTGGTCGAGGCCACGCAAGATTGCGGCGCGTTCGTGCAGCTCTCCGGCGTGTTGAAGCGCGTGGCGGTCAAGCTGTCGAAGACCTGCAACGATTTGCGGCTGTTGTCGTCCGGCCCGCGCGTCGGCTTAGGCGAGATCAATTTGCCGCCGATGCAGGCCGGCTCCAGCATCATGCCGGGCAAGGTCAATCCGGTGATCCCCGAGGTCGTCAACCAGATCGCGTTCGAGGTGATCGGCAACGACGTCACCGTGAGCTTTGCCGCCGAAGCCGGCCAATTGCAGCTCAATGCGTTCGAGCCGATCATCGCCCACAGCCTGTTCAAGAGCGTCAACCATCTCCGCTCGGGCTGCCTGACGCTGGCGACGCGCTGCGTCAACGGCATCACCGCCAACCGCGAACATCTGCGCCGCGGCGTCGAACGCTCGATCGGCATCGTCACCGCGCTGAACCCCTATATCGGCTACGCCAACGCCACCGAGATCGCCCAGGAAGCGCTGATCACCGGCGCGAGCGTCTACGATCTGGTGCTGGCGAAGAAACTGCTGACGCCCGAGCAACTCGACCAGATCCTGCAGCCGGAAGTGCTGACCCAGCCGCGATCGTTCAGCATCACCTCGGTGCCGGGAAAGGCGGAGGTGGTGAACGTCGTGCCGAAGGAGATTGGGTGAGGGGAAGGATTGCGATTGAGAAGTGGTGTCCTTGGCCGAAATTGGAAATTTCTTCAGCGACTGAAATATCGCCCTCGTTCCGAATTTTCTCGTATCGCAGGTCACCTCGGACCCAATAAAAATGCCAACGCATCGAAGCGACATCTGACTAGAGGCGATATTGAAATCGGCGACGCTAAGCCTGAGTTCGCTTGGGCAGGTCGGCGAATGCTCTAGCCAAGGGCACAGTGGGCTGCGTATTCTCTCCCCTAAGCCCGATGCGAAAACATAGCGAGATGTGTCGGGACGTGTGCTGGAATTAGGAGAACGAGGATGTTCGCCGTCTTTTTCGACAAATTTGATCGTCGCTCGCTAGTTGCGGCGGGCCTCGTTCTGGCCATCGTGGCCGGCGTCTTTGCAGGATCGGCACGCGCGCAAACTGCGCCGGCGGCTCCGGCGCGGATTCTGCTGCTCGCCACTGGCGGCACCATCGCCGGTCAGGCCAGCGCGCGGGCCGGCAATGCCTATGATTCAGGCAAGGTGAGCGGGGCGAATCTTGCCGCTGCGGTGCCGGGCCTCGACAAGGTCGCGCAGATCACGGCGGAGCAGATTGCCTCGATCGGGTCGCAGGACATGAACGATAAGGTCTGGTTCGATCTCGTCGCGCGCATCAAGACCGCGATCGAGAGCAAGGAGGCCGACGGAATCGTGATCACCCATGGCACCGACACCATGGAGGAGACCGCCTTCTTCCTGCAATCGATTCTTGCCACCGACATGCCGGTGGTGCTGGTCGGCTCGATGCGCCCGTCGACGGCGGTCGGCGCCGATGGCCCCGCCAATCTCTATGAGGCGGTGGAGGTCGCCGCCTCGCCGCAAGCGCGCGGCCGCGGCGTGCTGGTGGTGCTCAACGACGTCATTCACGGTGCGCGGTGGGTGCAGAAGACCAACACCACCAGCGTCGATACCTTCCGCTCGCCGGATGCGGCTCCCGTCGGCTATGTCGACACCGCGTCGGTGCGTTTTCTGCAGCCGGCCGCTGCGGTCAAAGCTTCGGGGCTGAAGCTCCCGGCCGCGCCGCCGCTGCCGCGGGTCGACATCATCTATTCGCATGCCAACATGGACGCCGCGCCAGTCGAGGATGCGGTCAAGCGCGGCGCCAAGGGCATCGTGCTCGCCGGTGTAGGTGACGGCAACACCTCCAAGGCCGCGATCGACGCGCTCGCCGCCGCGGCCAAGGGCGGCGTGCTGGTCGTGCGCTCGACGCGCGTGGGGTCGGGCTTCGTCAACCGCAATGTCGAGGTCGATGATGATGGGCTGGGTTTCTCCGTGGCGCTTGATCTCAATCCGCAGAAGGCACGCCTCTTGCTCGCACTTCTGATCGCCAATGGGGTCACGGATCCGCGAACGGTGCAGCAGGCATTTGAAGGAACCTTTTAACGCAAACGCCAGTCGCGACGGCCGGCAGTCGCAGCCCGCAAGGCGGATTACGCCTTCGGCTAAGCCATCCGAGCTGACAGGTCGTCAGCCGACCTTCAAAGACCGCGCGCTATCGGGCTGCGGTGCCGTCCTTGCATCACCCGTCGAACGCGGCGGTGCGGACCGGATGATGAGGCGGTTGAGATCGTTGCGGTTCTGCACGTCGACGAACTTGACCGCGAAACCGTCGGGCAACAGCCTGACGACGCGGCCGATGCAGGCTCCGACCGCCAAGGGCATGCCGATCGGAGGCTGCACCTGAGCGGAGATCGCGGCTCCGGAGACTGACATATCGATAACGAAGCAGCCATGGACGCTGCCGTCGGCCAAGGTCAGGGTCGAATGCGAGTTCGGCGGAATGATGCGCGTATCCTTTCGGGCGTCACGGACGCTCGGATCTTTCTGCTTCTTTTCCAGCCAGGTGAGCTTGTCGGAGAGCTTCTCCCGCATCGATCTGGTCATCTCCAGTTCGAACAGGAAAGCGCCGGCCATGGTATCGCTGATAAAGCCCTCGAGCTTGCCGAAATCGCTGAAATAGGAGGTGATGGGGTCGCCGAGCTTGCCGACTACCGGCACGTCGACGATCATGCGGAACGGTGAAACGCGCGTGGTCCGGCAGGCAAAGCTCCGCGGCTTTCCCTGTGGATCAAACCAGTTCGAGAGCGTGTAGCTCCCGCTGACGGCGATATTGACCGCTCGCTGTTTGAGAAACCTGTCGGTGGACACGGCACATCCTTGGCGCAAGATCGCAACGCTGTTCTTAATTCGGCTGGCTTAACGAAACAGCGGCGCGAGGCGTATTTTGGCTTTTGAGGTTATCGAACCGTTTCGAATTCGCGCCACACTCGGCGATGTCGATCGCGTTCGCGCGTCACGCCGCCTCTTCGTGCTGCTTTCGCCAGCCATATCGGGTCAGCCCCGGCGGCTTGTACACCGAGAGGATCGTGGGCACGAGCAACACCAGCAAGCCGCCGATGGCGTGGAGCGCGAGTTGGATTCCCGCCGCGTGAAGCTCGGCACGGGGCAAGGTCGCGGCTGCGGCGAGGCGGGCCGCCTCGTCGATCAGTTCGATCTTGAGCAGCAGGACCATGGCGGCGAAGGCGGTGAGCAGCAGTTTGACCAGCACCCAATAGTGCCGGAACAGGCCCCATGCGGTGCCCAATGACTGGACAAGTCCGGTCAGCAGCGAAGCCAACGTCAGTGGCACGATGACGAAACGGGCGATTAACGGCATTGCCAGATAGGCCGCGCGCACCATTGGCGCATCCTGGCTGGTCAGACCGGCGACTACGAGCGCGAGGAACGCGGCGATCGTACCGAGCAGACCGACCGAGGACGCAACGTGCAAGGTCAGCGCGAACTGGCGCAGGCGCGGCGCCATCATCAACGGTCGCCCTCTTGCGCGGCGTTGTGGCCGCGGTCGTCGATCGACGGCATGTGGTGATGCAGCCCGCCACCCAGGTGGATGAGAATGACAAGCAGCAGGGCTACGAGGCCGGCCACCATCGCAGACCGCTTCAGCCAACGGGGCGCGCCGGGATAGGTGGGCGGACCGGCCATCCCGGGCTCCTCTCGCTTGCATTGAGAAAGGGTGGACGTGGTGTCCGGTAACAGACAGAATGTCCGGATTCAGATCAACCAGCAGTTTGATGCGAATGTCCGTTACGGAACAATTGGCGCGATTTGACCGGGAAAAATGCGGCGATGGCAAACAAGCCGATTGACCGCCGCGTCGCGCGCACCCGGGCCATGCTGCAACAGGCCCATATTTCCCTGATTCTGAAAAAGGGCTACGACGCCATCACCGTCGACGACATCTGCCACGCGGCCAATGTCGGCCGATCGACGTTCTACGCCCACTACACCGGCAAGGACGATTTGCGGCGCAGCGGCCTTGAGCATTTGCGCAAAGAACTGATCGACCGGCAGAAAGCTGCGCTGGCCACACGCGGAGATATCAGGGATCGAAGCCTCGGCTTCAGCCTCGCGATGTTCGAACATGCGCGCGATCATATCGATCTTTACAAGGCGCTGGTTGGCGGCCGCGGTGGCGCGATTGCGCTGGGCACGATCCGCAAAATACTCTCCGACCTCATCCGCAGCGAGCTAGCGGCCAATGCCGACAAGAGGTCCGCGGAAATCATCCCGCCCGAACTCGTCGTCCAATATTTCGTCGGCGCCTTCATGGCGGTGATGACATGGTGGCTCGACGGCGGCGCGAAGCTTCCGCCCGACCGGATCGACGCGATGTTCCGGCGCCTGGCGACCGAGGGCATCATGCGGTCGTATGCGCGGGGCGGGTAGGGCGGCGGGTTCTCGCGATTGAACATTAAGGGGCTTCGCCGCGCAGCAATCGGCCCTCGATGATGTCGAGCATGGACGGCAGCTCGGCGACGCTGTCGATCACGAAATGGGCGCCGGCGCTGGTCAGTTCGCGCATCGCCGCGGCGCGCCGGGTGGCCCGGTCGGCTTCGCGCAGGGCGTTTGCCTCGTCGAGCGACAGGCCGAGCGCGTTTCCGGACATCGCGACGCCGACGGTCCAGGTTCCTGCGGCCAGGCCCTCGGCGATGCCCGGGACCGTATCGTCGACCTTCACGACATGCCGGGCCGGCCAAACCCCGAGATCGAGGAAGCATTTGTACATCATGAGCGGCGTCGGCCGGCCGGCCGTGAGGTCACCGGCACATACGAGGTTGTCCGGGGCGTAGCCGCGCGCCGCGGCGACGGGGAGCAGGCGCTCCATGATTGGACGCGTGTAGCCCGTGGTCGAGCCAATCTTGAGCCCGCGCGCGCGGGCGTCCGCCACCGCTTCGAGAGCGCCGGGGATCAGGTCGGCGTAATCGGTCACGACGCTCGCATTCAGCGGAACGAAGACCTCGTAGATCTTGTCGACATCGGCGTCGGTCGGCAGCGAACCATGCGCCTCGCGCCAGCGCCGGGCAATATCCGGATCGACGCTCAGCGCCTTGATGTGATCCCATTTCGGCAGGCCCATCGGCCGGCGCGCCTCGGCGATCGTCAGCGGCACGCCGAATTGCGCGAAGACCTCGACGAAGGCCCCCATCGGCGCGCGCGATCCGTAATCGACGATGGTTCCGGCCCAGTCGAAGATCACTGCTTTCAGCATATCCCGTTCTCCGTCATGCAAGGGGGCGGCTCGAACCGAACAGTTCGCCGATGACTTCCTCGGCGATGGCGAAGCTGGTCGAGGCGCCGGTGCCGCTGGTCACAACGACGATACGTACGTCGTCGCGGGGGCGATCGACAAACATCAGCTTGTCGGAGGCCGAGGCGTAGGTGCCGGTCCAGCGCTCCACGACCCGGCGTTCGGGCAGGTCGAGCACGGCGTCGAACTCGTCGAGGATGATCGCGTCCACCGAGTCCGGCGCGAACGGATCGATCGTATCGCCGTAATGATGGCTGTCGCCGACGACGAGGCTGCCATCGGCCGAACGGACCACGATCAGATGGACGCCGTTCTCGAGCGCGGCCGGCTGCTCCTCGGCGAGACGTCGCTTCAGCGCCGCCGCCTCGGGAAGCTCGGCGTAACCGAGATAGCGCACCAGCCCGAGGTCGGACATCAGTGCCGCGTCGAACCTGCCGGCCGCCGGTCCGGGATCGACGCGCAGCATCTGCAGCTTGCAGGTGGTGACGCCCTGGGCGACGATGCGCTCGGGATAGAGGGTCTGGAAGTCGGTGCCGGGGCAGACGATCACCGCCTCCGCCTCGATGCGGCCGCGGGTGGTTTCGATCACCGGCGGGGTAGCGTCCTTGACAAGGGTCGAGCGCAGCATGGTGACGCCGTGGTACTGCTCCAGGAAGCGGGCCAGCGCCGGGATCGCGGTGCGGCTCTCGACCCGGACCTCGTGCGGCGACCACAGCACCGCCGAGGCCGCTTCCGGCGCGAGCTGCGGAACGAGTCTTTCGGCTTCCGCCCGCGTCAGCAGACGGCAGGCGGCACCCATCTCGGTCTCGCAGAAGGCTGCAAGGACGGAAGCGGCCTCCGGCCGGCGCGCCGAGACGCAGAGCCCACGATGCAGGATGGGAATCCCCGCGGCCTCGGCGATCTCGACCCACACGTCGCGTGAGCGCAGGGCTCGCTCCCAGCAGGCCCCGCGTTGCTGTCCGGTGACGGTGATGAAACCAAAATTGCGGATCGAGGCGCCGTTCGCCTGTGCGTCCCGGTCGATCACCACGACGCGCTTGCCGCGCTTGGCTGCGGCGAGCGCATGAGCGAGGCCGACGATGCCCGCGCCGACGATGGCGAGGTCAAAGGGGCCGGAAACGACGCTCATCGGAACCTCCATGCTTGCGAAAGGGTGAGCAGCCGGCGGGTGGCGAGCGCGTAGGTGATGCGCACGACGGCGGCGGTCAGGAACAGCGTCATCGCCATCGCGGCGGCAGGGGCCACATCGCCGGCATCGTCCATGTTGAGCACGGCGATCGAGGCCAGCGTGGTTTGCGGCGCGTAAATGAATACGACGGCCGAGACCGTCGTCAGCGCGTTGACGAACAGATACATGACTATCTCGAGCACGGCAGGCAGGCACACTGGCAGCGTGACGCGGAAGAAGGTGCGGTAGAACGGAACCCGCAGCGAAGCGGAGACCGTCTCGAATTCCTGGTCGATCTGCTTCAGCGCGGTCAGGGCGGTGAGGTGGGCGACCGAGTAGAAGTGCGCGACGGTGCACATCACCAGGATCGTCATCGTCGCGTAGACGACGTTGAGCGGGTTGTCCGCCGCGTTGAAGAAGAAGATGTAGCCTAGCCCGAGCACCAGGCCGGGGACCGCGAGGGGCAGCAGCGCCAGGAACTGGTAGATCGCGCGGCCGCCGGCGAAGGCTCTGGTCTTCTCGACGAGGTAGGCGCCCAGAAAAACGATGCTGGTTCCGAACAGTGCGGCTAGTCCAGCCATCCGCAGCGAGTTGCGGTAGCTCTCCCAGCCGCCGCCGTCGACGTTGTCGAAATCGTAGTTCTTGAGCGACGGCGTCATGTTGTAGGGCCACAACGTCGCAATGGAGGCGAAGAATGCCACTGCGATCACGACAATGATCGCGAGCGCTACGAGGCCGCAGACGATCAGGAAGCCGAGGTCGATGGCGCGATTGGGCCTGGGCTGGAATGGCACCGCCCGGGCCGAGAGCACGGCCGATTGGCGTCGCTGCAGCATCTGATCGACAAAGAAGGCGAGCACAGCCGGGATCAGCAGCAAGAGGCCGACCACCGCGCCCATGCGAAAGTTCTGCTGCCCGATCACCTGCTTGTAGATGTCGGTGGCGAGCACGTTGAACTGGCCCCCGATCACCTTAGGCGCCCCGAAATCGGTCAGCACCCGGGTGACCACGACGAAGATCGCGCTGATCAGGCCGTAGCGCGCGCCCGGGATCGTCACCGTCCAGAAGGTGCGCCAGGCGCTCGCTTTGAGTGCGTCGGCGGCCTCGTAGAGCCGGGCGTCGGCGGTGGCGAGCGCCGTGATCACGATGATGAGCGCGTGCGGGAAGGCCGAGAACACCTCGCTCATGACGATACCGATCGGCCCGTAGACCGAGGCTCCGAACAAAGCGCCCTTGGCGAGCCCCTGGTTGCCGAACAGGTAGACGAGGCTGATCGCGGGCAGCAGGGAGGGCGCGAGCAACGGGATCTGCGCGACGATACGAAACACGCCGCGCCCGGGCATGCAGGTCCGCATCAACCCGTAGGCGTACAGGAACGCGAGGCCCACGCAGATCAGGGTGCTGGCAAGCGCGACCGCGATGCTGTTTGCGATCGACTGCGTGAGCTGCGGGTTGGCAAAGTACAGAGCGAAGTTCGCGAAGCCGGCGAAGTGGCCCTCGCCGTCCTGAAAAGCTTTGACGAGGAGGGCGCTGAGCGGCAGCAGCACCGTCAGGATCAGCCACAGCACGAGCAGGGACAGCACGATTCGCATCGTGAGGTCGTCGCGGCTCATGCGCTGGCGGACCGCACGCGGCGCCGCCGGCGCCGGAAGCAGCTTCGGCAGGGTGAGGCTGTCCGTCGTCATGGCCGCGGCGTGGCGAAGACGCGAAGGCGCTCGATCGGGAGCGAGGCGCGGATGCTGCCGCCCGGCCGCACGCCGAGGTCGCGAACATCGTTCATCGACAGGTCAGCCGAGACGTTGAGGCCGGTGCCCCTGACGTGCAGCATCGTCGTGAAGTGGTTGCCGACGAACTCCATCACACCGACATCGGCCTCGAAGACGTTACCCGCGTCGCCATTGATGCCGCGCACGACGACATCCTCGGGGCGGATGCAGACGGTGACGGGGGTATTCGCCGCGTAGGTCGTCGCGGAGGCGAAGGTCAGGTTGGCGCCGTTGCAATCGGCCTGGTTCGGCGCACTCAAATGGCCGTCGAGGAAATTCATACGACCGACGAAATCCGCCACGAAGGGCGAGGCCGGTGCGCCGTAGACGTCGTCGGGCGTGCCGATCTGTTCGATCCGGCCGTGGCTCATCACCACGATCCGGTCGGACATCGTCAACGCCTCCTCCTGGTCGTGCGTGACCATGATGGTGGTGATGCCGAGCCGCTTCTGGAGATCGCGGATCTCACCCCGCAGCCGCGCCCGCACCCGGGCATCGAGCGCCGAGAGCGGCTCGTCGAGCAGCAGCAGGCCCGGCGAGAGAGCCAGCGCCCGAGCCAGTGCGATGCGCTGCTGCTGGCCGCCCGAGAGCTGGGAGGGATATTTGTCGGCCTGGTCGGCGAGCCCGACAAGAGCGAGCAGTTCGGCGACACGGGCCGCGATCTCGGCGCGCTTGCGCCCGGTCGATACCAGACCGTAGGCGACGTTGTCCTTGATTTTGAGGTTCGGGAATAGCGCGTAGGACTGGAACACGATGCCGAAGTCGCGCTGGGCGACCGGCAGCTCGGAGATGTCCCGGCCGCCCTGGCGGATGATGCCCTCCGACTGGACATCGAGGCCCGAGATCGCCCGCAGCAGCGTGGTCTTGCCGCAGCCCGACGGCCCAAGGAAGGAGACGAACTCTCCCGGGTAGATGTCGAGATCGACGGCCTCCAGCGCCGTGAAACTGCCGAAGCGTTTTGTGACGCCGCGAATGGTGAGGTAGGGCTCGATGACGGACATGGCGTTCGGATTCTCCGTCTCGGTCAATGTGACGCTGCGCGGCTACTTCTTCTCGGATTTGCCGTCGTAGCGCTTCGACCATTCGCTGAGGATCCGCTCGCGGTTCTCTGCGGCCCAGGCGAAGTCGTTCTTCGCCAACATCCCCTCGACATCGCCCTTGATGTAATCGAGCTTCGACTGGATGCCGGGCATCGCGACGATGGCGAAGTTCTGCGCGTAGAGCCGGTTCGCCTCCGCGCTGACCGACCAGTCGAGCAGGGCCTTGGCGGCATCCTGCTTCTTGGTGGTCTTGATGATCGCGGCGGCCTCCATGTCCCAGCCGAGGCCTTCCTTGGGCAGAATCGCCTCGATCGGTGCGCCACTCTTCTGGGTCTGGTTGGCGCGGTACTCGAAAGACAGGCCGAGCGCGTACTCGCCGGACGCCGCGGCGCGACACGGCTTGGAGCCGGAATGCATGTAGGCACCGATATTCTGGTGCAGGCCGTCCATGAACTGCCAGCCCTTCTCCTCGCCCATCATCTGCAGCCAGCCTGACACCATCAGGTAACCGGTGCCGGAGGAGGCGGGGTTCGGCATCGCGATCTGGCCTTTGTATTCGGGCTTGGTAAGGTCCTGCCACGAGACCGGGGCGGCGATGCCCTTCTTGGCCGCCTCGACCGTGTTGAAGCAGATCGCCGAGGCCCAGACGTCCATGCCGATCCATTTCGGCGGCTCGGCCGGATCGCGCATGATCGGCTTCAGCTTGTCGAGCCCGGTGGGAGCGTAGCCGGCCAGCAGCCCTTCCTTGTCGAGCAGCATCAGCGAAGTCGCGGCGAGCCCGAACACCACGTCGGCCTGCGGGTTGCCTTTTTCGGCAAGCAGCTTGGCTGTCACGACCCCGGTCGAGTCCCGTACCCAGCGGATATTCGTCCCCGGGGCTGCCTTCTCGAATGCCGCCTGATAGGCCTTGGTCTGATCCGCTTCGAGCGCCGTGTAGACGATCAATTCCTCGGAACGGACTTGCGACGCGACCAGCAAAAATCCAACCGAGAGAAACGATAAAGTGACCCGTGTCATATTGGCCCCTTGTGTCGTCATGCCGATCGAAATATCCAATATCGTTCGATGATTGTGCTTTTATGACGAGGCGTCGATCGTCTCTGCTGGAAGGTCATCATCGACACGCCACGCCAGCTTTTGGCGCAGCTCGAAGAACCGAAGTCATTAAACGCCTATGGTGCCACACCCGAGGGTGATGATGTGGATGACACCCGCTCCCGGCATCAGGTGCGGCTTCCGAAAGCCTACCTGTAATCTCTGATCGAAGCCATCGAAATTGATGACAATCATATGCGCACTACTGCCACTTTTTTGATCGATCATCGCGGCTCGTCGCGACGCCGACAAGCGAACATCGGACATTGGCATCAAGGTGTAATCCGCCAACTCGATGAACCCGTGGCGCCATACACAAAGCGGCATCGACCGTCTTGCGCAGTTCACGGGCTGAACGAGTCACGCAGTTCGGACGAATCGCGTGAGATCGCGAAACTACGTCCGGCCGTCATTGCGAGCGCAGCGAAGCAATCCATCTCGCCGCGCAAGGAAAGAATGGATTGCTTCGGGGGAGCCAGTCATCGGGCGCGCATTCGCGCGACCCGTTGGCTCGCAATGACGGTGTGGCTGTTTGAAAACTGAATCGGTAGCTTGTGCTACGCAACTAACCCATGCCGCTATTCGCAGAATAGGGCGACATTGGCCTGCCATCCGAAGCTGCGTAGCAGCGCAGGATGGTGCCCCTGGCCGGTAATCGCCTAATACCATAACCATTTGAATACGAAGTAGTTTTCATCGTCGATTGTAGCCGATGCCAACAGAAATACCAACAGAATGACGCGCGGTAATAGCTGGCAAAAATAAAACGCCGGCTCCACGGCAGCAGGCACGCCCCATGCCGTTCCGGTCTCCACAATCGTCCCGACCGGAATCGAACCCGGCTCCGAGTCGAATTCCCATCGGGATCGACAGAACATTATATCGCGAGGTCAAGGGAGGATCTTGTCATGCGTACTCTCATCCATCGTGCCCACGATGCCGAGCGAGACACTTACTCCGTGCGGGACGACTTCGGGGGGCAGCTCGCGGAACTCCGCTACGATCTGCCTAGTCGGCACCCGCCGTCGTAAAGGCGTCGGTCACCAGCGCTGCGACAGAGAACAGGGCTGCGACGGCACAGACGGCCGGCCAGCCAGCAAGCGACCAAGCTAC
>Ga0137415_10000950_pt1 | contig 28516 bp, 28 predicted proteins | sample CZODoug3_1_1_16f_FD_183082 | JGI IMG/M metagenome (GOLD analysis project Ga0137415, IMG submission 183082) | Vadose zone soil fungal communities from Angelo Coast Range Reserve, California, USA - CZODoug3_1_1_16fungal (Hybrid Assembly) | ecosystem: Environmental > Terrestrial > Soil > Vadose...
ACCTGTGGACGCTGCCGATGTTCCACTGCAACGGCTGGTGCACGCCGTGGGCGGTGACCGCGATCGGCGGCACCCACATCTGCCTGCGCGAGGTGCGCGGCGACGCGATCTGGCGGCTGATCGGCGAGCACCGGGTGACCCACCTCAACGGCGCGCCCACCGTGGTGACCACGATCATGAACGCGCCCGAGGCGGTCGCCCTCGACTACCAACTGGTGATCACTACCGCCGGCGCGCCGCCGTCACCGACCACGATCCTGCAGATGGAGCGGATGGGTTTCCGGATCGTGCACGTCTACGGGCTGACCGAGACCTACGGGCCGTACTCGGTCAACCAGTACCAGCCGGCCTGGGCGGAGCTGGACGCCGAGGAGCGGGCCCAGCTGCAGGCCCGCCAGGGTGTCGGCATGATCACTGCGGAGTGGCTGCGGGTGGTCGACCCGGAGATGACCGATGTGCCGGCCGACGGCGCCACCATGGGCGAGATCGTGATGCGCGGCAACAACGTGATGCAGGGCTACTTCGACGACCCCGAAGGCACCGAGCGGGCGTTCGCCGGTGGCTGGTTCCACTCCGGTGACCTGGGCGTACTGCACCCGGACGGCTACGTGGAGCTGCGCGACCGGGCCAAGGACGTCGTGGTCTCCGGCGGCGAGAACATCTCCACGGTCGAGGTGGAGCAGGCCATCGTGTCGCACCCGGCCGTGCTGGAGGTCGCCGTGATCGGCGTGCCGGACGAGAAGTGGGGCGAGCGACCCAAGGCGTTCGTGGTGCTCAAGAGCGGTGGCTCAGGCGCTTCCGAGGAGGAGCTGCTCGACCACGTGCGGGCGAAGATTGCCCGCTACAAGGCCCCGAGGGCCATCGAGTTCGTCGAGGAGCTGCCGAAGACGTCCACCGGCAAGGTGCAGAAGTTCGAGCTTCGAGAAAAGGAGTGGGCCGGCGAGCAGAGCCGCATTCGCGGCTGAGCCCGCCGGCCCCAAGCCGAAGGCAGAGCTGAACCGGGGCTCAGCCGGCGCAGCTGTTGGTGATCTTCTCGATCTCGGCCTCGACGTCGATCACAGCGGACTCGGCGCCCGCCGGCACGATGTCGAAGGTGGCCTCGAGGAAGCGCTCGATCAGGTCACGATCGAACTCCAACGAGGCGAAGCCCTCGTCGTCGCCGATGCGCACCTCGAGGACGTCGAACTCCTCGTCGGTGAACGGGGTCAGCCGCACGTCGCCGATGCCGGCGGGGATGGCCAGGCCCTCGATCAGTAAGTCGCGGGACAGCAACCAGTCGATCCAGCGGCCGCTCGGCCGGCTGATGGACATCATGACGGCGAACGGGTCATCCGCCCGGTAGCTCCACCGCGTCAGCAGCGGCGTCTCCTGCCCGTGCAGGACAGCGAACATGTCCTGCCTGACGCGGTCGATTCGCGTGTCTTCGTTCATCCTTCGGCCCTCCTGGTGCTTCGCGCCAGCATCTCGCCGGCTTCACTGATGTCATCGCCGCGGCAGGCCGAAGTGCTGCACTTTGCGTCTTGATTCACCTGAAACGGGCAGTGTTGTAACAGTGCTGTGATCAGGTACGACACGGCGCCACCAAACCGGCCTCGCGATCGGCGTCCACTTCCGGTCGCGCACGGTGACCGGTCCCGGACACAGCGCTACCAGCGGTGATGCCGGAAGGCGGCGGGAACGGCCGCTGCGGCGTTACGCCGAGCCCCGAGTGCAACGAACGGCGCCGTGTCTGCAACGAACGGCCCAGCCCGCTGTGCCGGCCAGTAGCAGCGCACAGGTCCGGCGCATGCGTCGGACCTGGGGCGCGCGGCGGCGTTGGGCGCGGGCTGGGCATCGGGTAGTCCTCGGTGGGTGTGTCCGGGTCGGTCTAGTTCGGGTCGGTCCTGCCCGGGTCGGTCTTGTCCGGGTCGGACGCCTCGGTCAGCCGGCGCAGCTCGTCGTCGGCGAGCTTCAGCTCGGCCATCGGCAGCAGCGCGGCGAGCTGCTCGGTGTTGCGGGCGCTGGCCAGTGGGGTGAGCACCGTCGGCTGGGCGAGCAACCAGGCCAGCGCCACGGCCGCCTGGCTGACCCGGTGCTGCTCGGCGACCTCGGCCAGCACGCTGAGCACCCGCCGGCCCCGGTCGTCCAGGTAGGCCGCGGCACTTTCGGCGCGCCAGCTGTCCACCTTGGTGTCGGCCGCGTACTTGCCGGTCAGGAAGCCCGCGGCCAGCGCGAAGTACGGCAGGCAGGGCAGCCCGTGCTCGGCCAGCAGCGGTGCCAGCTCGTGCTCGTAGTCGCGCTCCACCAGGTTGTAGTGCGGCTGCACGGCCACGTAGCTGGCCAGCCCGTTCTCCTTCGAGATGCGCAACGCCTCGGCGAGCCGGGGGGCGGCGTAGTTGGACGCCGCGAGGTAACGCACCTTGCCGGCCCGGACCAGCGCGTCGAAGGCGCCGAGCGACTCTTCCAGCGGGGTGTCCGGATCGTCCCGGTGCGCGTAGTAGAGGTCGATGTGGTCGGTGCGCAGCCGGCGCAGCGACTCCTCGGCGGCCACCGCGATGTTGGCGGCGGTCAGCCCGGGGTGTACCGGCCAAGAACCCACCTTGGTGGCCACCACCACGTCGTCGCGGTTGCCCCGGGCCGCCAGCCAGTTGCCGATGATCGTCTCGGACTCGCCGCCGGAGTTGCCGGGCAGCCGCCACAGGTACGAGTCGGCGGTGTCGACGAAGTTGCCGCCTGCCGCCGTGTATGCGTCCAGCACCTCGAACGACTGGTCCTGGTCGGCGGACGCGCCGAACACGTTGCCGCCGAGACAGAGCGGGTACACCGACAGCGCTGTACCGGGTAGGGAGATCCGCATGGCCTTCACGGTAGGCCGCCGGCCCTGGCAATGTCGTTTGACCTGGGTGTGATCTGGGCAATCCTGAGAACAGGTGTGGGACGGCGGCGGGGTGGCTGCCGTGCGTCGATCCGGTTGTCGGCTCGGGCCGTGTCGGGCCGTGTCGGGCCGTGTCGGGCCGTGTCGGGCCGTCTCGGGCCGTCTCGGGTAGGCGAGGCGCGCCTCCGTCCGACTTGTCGTGGGAAGTAGGCACGACTAGTGGGTCTTGTCGTGCCTATTTGGCGTGACAAGTGGGGTCTGGGGCGCACCGTGGCCGACTTGTCGTGGGAAGTAGGCACGACAAGTGGGTCTTGTCGCGTGAATTAGACGCGACAAGTCGAGGCCGTGGCGATCGTCGGCCCGGTGCCGGTGCCGGTGCCGGTGCCGGTGGGGGGTGGGGCGGCGGTGGGTGTTGGTCCGGCGGCGGGTGTTGGTACGGCGGTGGTGGGCTTCGGGGCGGCGGCGGTGGGGTGGGCTTAGACTTCCGGGATACGGAATTTGGTATCTGGAGGGGCGATGGCCGGCGACGAGGTCAGCCCGCGCTCGGGCAGCGGCGGCGTGCAGTCGATCGAGCGGGCCTTCGCGCTGTTGGAGCTGATGGCCGACGCCGGCGGGATGATGGGGCTGTCCGGGCTGGCGGCCGCTTCCGGGTTGCCGCTGCCGACGATCCATCGGCTGGTCCGCACTCTGGTCACCTTGGGGTACGTCCGTCAGCAGCCGTCGCGGGAGTATGCGCTGGGGCCCCGGCTGATCCGGCTGGGGGACGCGGCCAGCCGGCTGATCGGGGTGTGGGCGCGGCCGCACCTGGCCCGGCTGGTCGCCGAGCTGGGCGAGAGCGCCAACCTGGCCCTGCTGGACGGCAGCGAGGTCGTGTACGTGGCGCAGGTGCCCGGGCGGCACTCGATGCGGATGTTCACCGAGGTCGGCCGCCGGGTGTCGCCGCACTGCACGGCGGTCGGCAAGGCCTTGCTGGCCCGGATGGACGACACAGAGGTCGCCGACGTGCTCAGTCGCACCGACCTCGTCGCGCACACCCCGCACACCATCACCAACCCGGCCGCCTACCTGCGCGAGCTGGGGCGGGTGCGCGAGCGGGGCTACGCGATCGACGAAGGCGAGCTGGAGCTCGGCGTGCGCTGCGTGGCCGTCGCACTGGCCGGCGGACCGGCCCGCGCGGCCCTGTCCGTGTCCGGGCCGACCACCCGGATGACCGACGAGCTGGTCGACCGGGCCGCGCCGTACCTGTTGGCGGCGGCCGCCGAGCTCGTCGCCGAGCTGGACGCGGCCAACACCCCGGCCGCCGTGTGACCGGTCGGCGACGCCGCTCTCCTAACAAGACGGCGCGCGCGTAACCCGCGCCCGCCCGCGCGAGACCCGCGAGCCCCCGCCCGCGCGAACAGCCCGCGCGTGACACCTGCCCGTAACAGGGGCTCCACCTGGACGCGCCTCCGGCGGCCGAAAGCTACGCCGGGTGACCGCCGTTTGGTGGTATTGCGCTGCGCTGTCTCGTCCTGACCGGCGCCTCCGTCTACTCTCCAGTCCTGGCAAATTCCCAGATGGGGGCGGGCTATGTACGTCGTGACGCTGTCCGCCACATTCGGCGCCGGGGGCGGGACGATCGGGCCGGCGGTTGCCGAGCGTCTTGACGTTCCGTTCATTGATCGGGCCATCCCCGCCGCCGTGGCCAACGATCTCGGCGTGACCATCGAGGACGCGCTGTCCCGCGACGAACAGGTGAAGGGCTGGCTGTCCCGGCTGCTCGCCGCGGCGGCCCCGCTGTCCAGTGACTACATGATCGGCTGTGACCCGCCCCGGATGGCGCTGCTGCCGGACAGCGAGTTCGTGAACTGCACCCAGGCGGCCATCCGCAAGATCGTCTGCGCCAAGGGCGGCGTGCTGCTGGGCCGGGCCGCCGCGATCGTGCTGCGAGACCATCCCAGCGCGCTGCACGTGCGGCTGGACGGCGACCCCGAGCGCCGGGTGCGCCGGGCGATGCGCACCATGCACCTGTCCGAGGAGCAGGCCAAGGACGCACTCGCCCAGAACGACACCGCCCGGGCGAACTACGTCCGGCACTTCTACCGCGCCGATCCCGCCGACCCGGGGCACTACCACGTGTTACTGGACAGCACTCGGCTCTCCGTGGAGACCTGTGCCGACCTGATAGTCGCCGCCGCGAAAGCGTCACATCCCGTCGGGTAACGGTTGCCCGGGGTCGGGCGATAGCCCAGGTGTCCGCAACCACCTGGGAGAGTGCGATGTACACCCTCGGAACCGAATCATCCGGCGCAATGCCCGCCGTTGACAGGTTCTACGCCACCGTCGCGGGGGCGGCCTGGCAATCGGTCGCGCGGCGCGTGCTGGACATCACGGTGGCGGGCATCGCACTTGCGGTGTTGGCGCTGCCGATGCTCGTGATCGCCCTGGCGATCCGGCTGACCAGCGACGGGCCCGCGCTCTTCCAGCAGCGGCGGGTCGGCCTTGGTGGGATGTCGTTCACCATGTTCAAGTTCCGCACCATGCGCAACGGTGCTGGCGACGACATGCTGCGCGAGCTGATCGCCGCCGAGCTGCGCGGCGAGGACACCTCGGTGGACGGCAGCTACAAGCTGGACAGCGACCCCCGGGTCACCGGGATCGGCGCGTTCCTGCGCAAGACCAGCCTGGACGAGCTGCCCCAGCTGATCAACGTGCTGTTCGGCGACATGTCGCTGGTCGGCCCCCGCCCGTGCCTGGAGTGGGAAGCCCGGATGTTCCCGGCCGAGTACCAGCCGCGGTTCTCCGTGCGCCCCGGGATCACCGGCCTGTGGCAGGTCAGCGGCCGGTCCACGGTCAGCACCCTGGACATGCTGCACCTGGACCTGACCTACGTGCGGACCCGCAGCCTGGTCTCGGACCTGTCGATCCTGGTTCGCACCGTGCCCTCGATGCTGAAGGACCACAGCGCCCGGTAACTCTCGACGAAGTCCCCAAGAGCCCGCCCGACGGTGATCCCGTCGGGCGGGCTCTCTGCTGTGCACCCTTGACCGCGCGCTGCCCTTGACCGCGCGCTGCCCTTGACCGCGCAGCGATCGGCGTGATGTACTCGAATGAGTGATGTAAACGTTTACATTAGAAATGTAAAGGTTTGCAAAGGCCGGGAGAGGTTCGGATGGCGGCACGCACGCGGCGCGCGGAGATCGGCGTGGTCGACCTGGCCCGCGAGCTCGGCATCTCCACGGCCACGGTCTCGCGGGCGTTGAACGGCAGCGGGCTGGTCCGCCCCGACCTGGCCGAACGGGTCCGCCAGCACGCGCAGGCCCGGGGTTACGTGGCAAACCGGCTGGCCAGGGCGCTCTCGGCAAACACCAGCCGGGCCTTCGTCGGCTTCGTCATCCCCTACGTGGACACGCCGGCCTACTCGGCGGTGGCGGCCGAGTGCGCCCGGCTGTTCTCCGAACCCGGCGCCGGCGGCCCTGGCACCCAGATGATCCTCACCATCACCGAGAACGACCCGGAGCGGGAGCTGCGGCAGCTGCGCGAGCTGCTGGCCAGTCGGGTGGCCGGGTTGGTGATCTCGCCGAGCGCCGGTGTGTTGGACGACACAAAGCGACTGCTGGCCGGCGTGCCGGTGGTGGAGCTGCACCGGTCCTGCGGCATCGCGGCGCCCGGGGTGTTCACCGACGACGAGCAGGTCATGGCGGAGTCCGTGCTGCACCTGGCCGCGTTCGGACACCGCCGGATCGGCTACCTGGGCACACCGGTCGCGCTGTCCAACGGGGCGGCCCGGCTGCGCGGGGTGCGCCGGGGCGCGCGGCTGGCCGGGCTCGACCCCGACGAGCTGCCCAGCTGCCTGCTCGAACCCACCCAGGACAACGGCCAGCGCGGTGCCCTCGAGCTGCTGAACCGCCCGGTTCCGCCGACGGCGCTGCTGGTCGGCGGGGGTGCGCTGTCGATCGGCGCGGCGGGAGCGGTCCGGGCCAGCGGGCGGCGGCTGCCCGACGACCTGTCGTTGGTGGTGTACGGCGACCCCAGCTGGTTCGCGCTCAGCGACCCGCCGCTGACCACCGTGGCGGTGCCGTACCCGGAACTGGCCCGGCGGACGGCCCGGCTGTTGCTCGGTCGGCTGGACGACCCGCCCGGCGCCACCCCCAGCCCACCGGAGTTGATCAGGCCCGAGCTGGTGCTGGCCGGCTCCACCGGGCCACCGAGCCGGCCGTAGCAAAACCGCGGAGCGCCGAACCACGGCGCCGAACCACAGCGCAGAAGTACAGATCGGGCACATCGAGGTGCGAGGAGGGGCAACGATGTTGCGGAACCGGCGGCGGTGGATCGTCGCCAGCTTTGTGATGGTGATCACCGCGATCGCCTACGTCGACCGGGTCAACCTGTCGATCGCGGCGCCCGTGCTGACCAAGGAGTTCCATACCAATGCGGCGGTGATGGGGCTGCTGCTGTCCAGCTTCACCTGGACCTACACCCTGCTGAACCTGCCGGCCGGCATGCTGGTGGACCGGGTGCGCACCCGGGTCGTCTACTCGGCAGCGCTGTTGGTCTGGGCGGTGTCCAGCTTCCTGACCGCGCTGGTCAACTCAGTCGGCACGCTGTTCGGGCCCCGGTTGCTGCTCGGGGTCGGCGAGGCCCCGTTCGCGCCGGCGGCGATCCGCACCCTGTCCGACTGGCTGCCCCGCTCGGAGCGCGGGATGGGCGGCAGCATGTTCATCTCCGGGGTCGCGCTGGGCTCCGCGGTGGGTCCGCCGATCCTGGCCTGGCTGGTCACCGACTACGGCTGGCGCAGCTGCTTCATCGCAACGGGCGTGCTGTCGGTGGTGGTCGCGGTGATCTGGTACGCCTGGTACCGGCACCCGCTGGAGGACCGCAAGCTGTCCGCCGAGGAGCGCGAGCTGATCGTCTCCGACCAGGAGCCGTACCAGCAGGAGGGCCGGGCGCCCTGGGGCGCGATCGTCAAGCAGCGGGAGATCTGGGCGATCACCGGCGGCTACTTCTGCCTGCTCTACATCCTGTACACGTTCATCACCTGGGTGCCCAGCTACCTGGTGCAGGACCGGCACATGACCATCCTGCGCTCCGGGTTCGCCACCTCGGTGCCGTGGATCTGCGCGTTCGCGGTCGGCATCCTGGCCGGGAGGACCTCGGACATCGCGCTGCGCCGGGGCATGTCCACGCTGAACGCCCGCAAGGTCGTGCTGGTCACCGGCATGGTCGCGGCGCTGGCCATCCTGGGCACCGCGTTCGCCACCAGCGCCACGGTGGCGATCATCTGCCTGGCCATCTCCACCTCCGGCATCATCTTCGCCAACGGGGCGGTCTGGGCGGCCACCCAGGACGTGGTGCGGCACCTGAACCTGTCCGGCTCGGCGACCGGGTTCATCAACGCGATGGGCAACGTCGGCGGCATCCTCGGCCCGATCGTGACCGGCGCGCTGGCGTACGCGACCAGCTCGTTCGTGGTGCCGCTCGTGGTGGCCGCCGCGCTCGCCCTGATCGGCGCCCTGACCTGGCTGTTCGGTATGCGCGCCCGGCCGGCTGGCGCGGTGCTGGCCGCCGAGGTGCCGGCCCCGGGTGCGCCGTGAGCGAGCGCAGCGAGCGAACCGATGTCACAGCAGCCTTGGCTTGCGCGGGCGCCGAGCGCAGCGAGGTGCACCAGTGAGCGGTCCGCTGGCCGGGGTCCGGGTGCTGGACGCGGCCACCTTGGCGGCCGGGCCGCTGATCGCCACCTGGCTGGGCGAGTTCGGCGCCGAGGTGATCAAGGTCGAGCAGCCGGACGGCGGTGACCCGCTGCGCCAGTGGGGCGCCCAGCGCGACGGGGTCGGGCTGATGTGGAAGAGCCTGGGCCGCAACAAGAAGTCGGTCACGCTGAACCTGCGCGAGCCGGTCGGGCGGGATCTGCTGCGCGAGCTGGCCGGCCGGTGTGACGTGCTGGTGTTGAACCTGCGGCCGGGGACGCTGGCCCGCTGGGGGTTGACCTACGAGGAGCTCAAGGTGGACCACCCGGGGCTGGTGATGGTGCACGTCACCGGGTTCGGGGCCGGTGGGCCGAAGAGCGACCGGCCCGGTTTCGGCACCCTCGGCGAGGCGATGAGCGGGTTCGCGCACCTCACCGGCCAGCCGGACGGGCCGCCGACGCTGCCGTCGTTCATGCTCGCGGACGGGGTCGCCGCGCTCACCGCCAGCTACGCGGTGCTGATGGCGCTGTATCACCGGGACGTGCACGGCGCACCCGGCCAGCTGATCGACATCAACCTGATCGAGCCGCTGGCCCGGCTGATCGAGCAGCCGGTGCTGACCTACGACCAGCTCGGCATCGTGGCGGGGCGGACCGGCAACCGCTGGGACATCAGCGCCCCGCGCAACACCTACCGCACCAAGGACGACAAGTGGCTGGCGATGTCGGGCAGCGCGCCGACCATCGCGATGCGGGCGTTGCGCGCGGTGGGCCGGGCCGATCTGACCACCGACCCCCGTTTCGCCGAGGCCCAGCAGCGGCTGCGGCACGCGGCGGAGATCGACGCGGTGATGGCCGGCTGGATCGCCGAGCACACCCTGGACGAGGCGATGGCGGTGTTCGAGGAGGCCGAGGTCGCGGCCGCGCCGGTATACGACGCCGCCCAGCTGCTCGCCGACCCACAGCTGACCGCCCGGGGCGTGTACCCGAGCGTCGCCGACGCGGAGCTGGGCAGCATGCGGGTGCAGGCCCCGGTACCCCGGTTCTCCGATACGCCCGGCGAGGTGCGCCACCTGGGACCGCCGCTCGGCGCGCACACCGACGAGGTCTACCGAGGCCTGCTCGGGCTCGGCGACGAACGGCTGGCCGAACTGCGCGAGAAAAAGATCATCTAGACCCTGTGAGTGGTATTGGTCGCTATAGCGACCAATACCACTCACAGGGTCCGCGAGGAGGGACTCAGCATGACGGTACGGGCCCGGCGCAGTGAGCTGGCCACCCCGGCCAGCAACGAGTGGATGTTCGCCAGGGCCGCCGCGTCGGGCGCCGACCTGGTGTTCCTGGACCTGGAGGATGCCTGCGCGCCGGCCGAGCGGGAGGCCGCGCGCGCCAAGGCGGCGGCCGCGCTGCGCGAGCTGGACTGGGGGCGCACCGTCCGGGCGATCCGGATGAACGGCGTGCAGACCAGGTGGGCGTACGGCGACGTGATCGAAGTGGTCAGCGCCGCCCGCGAGGCGCTGGACGTGATCATCGTGCCGAAGGTGCGCGCGGCCCGGGACGTGTGGTGGGTGGACGTGCTGCTCAGCCAGCTCGAACAGACGCTCGGCATGACCAAGCGGATCGGCCTCGAGGTGCTCATCGAGGAGACCGAGGGCCTGCAGAACGTCGCGGAGATCGCCCGCGCCAGCGACCGGCTGGAGGCGATCATCTTCGGCGTCGGCGACTTCTCGGCGTCCCAGGGGGCCAGGGTGGACACCAACTTCGACCCGTACGTCGACTACCCCGGCGACATGTGGCACTACGCCAGGGCCCGGGTCGTGGTAGCCGCCCGCACCGCCGGCATCGACGCGATCGATGCGCCCTTCCCCAGCTACCGCGACCCCGCCGCCTACCGCGTGGCCTGCGAACGCGCCGCCGCGATGGGCTACGTCGGCAAGTGGGCGATCCACCCCAGCCAGGTCGAGCCGGCCAACGACGTGTTCGCGCCCACCGCCGCCGAGCTGGAGCACGCCCGCCGGGTGGTGGCCGCGTACCGGGACGCCGAGGCGGGCGGGCGCGGCGCGACCGGGCTGGACGGCTCGCTCGTCGACGCTGCCCACCTGCGCCTGGCCGACAACATCAACCGGCGGGCCCAGCTGCTCGGGCGCGGGGTCGGACTCGGGCTCGGGCTCGGGGAGGGCGTGCGATGACGCGGCAGCTGACGCTGGTCGGGTTCATGCAGGCCGGCAACGTGACGGTGTACTCCGGCTCGTGGCGCTACCCGTCCGCCGAGCTGGGCTTTCTCGACCTGAGCTACTACACGAAGATCGCCCGCACGCTGGAGGAGGGCGGCTTCGACCTGGTCTTCTTCGACGACCGGCTGGCCATGCCGGGGGTGTACGGCAACTCGGTGGCCGACGCGGTGCGCTACGGGGCGCGACCGGTGAAGCTGGACCTCACCGCGGTGCTCGGCGGCATCATCGGCGCGACCAGCCGGATCGGTGTCGGCGCCACCTACTCGACCACGTACTACGACCCGTTCCACGTGGCCAGGACCTTCGCCACGCTGGACCACCTGTCCGGGGGCCGGGCCGCCTGGAACGTGGTGACCTCGGTGAACGACTCCGAGGCGCAGAACTTCGGGTTCGAGCAGCACCTCGGCCACGACGAGCGCTACGACCGGGCGCAGGAGTTCCTGACGGCGGTCCGCGCGCTGTGGGACTCCTGGTCGGACGACGCACTCGTGCTGGACCGCCAGTCCGGTGTGTTCGCCGACCCCGACCAGGTGCGAGAGATCAACTTCGCGGGCAAGTGGTTCACGGTGCGCGGCCCGCTGACCGTACCGAGGACCCCGCAGGGCCAGCCGGTGCTGCTGCAGGCCGGCTCGTCCGGGCGGGGCCGGGAGTTCGCCGCCGAGTGGGCCGACCTGATCTTCACGGCCGACCCGGGGCTGGCCGTGGCGCAGCGGCACTACGCCGACCAGCGCGAGCGCATCGCGGCGGCCGGTCGGGACCCGGATGCGGTCAAGGTGCTGCCGATGGCGTACGCGGTGGTCGGCGAGACGCAGTCGATCGCGGAGGAGAAGGAGCGGCTGTTCCTGGACAGCTACGTGCACCCGGTGGCGTCGCTGGCTCTGCTCTCGGAGGTGCTCAACTACGACTTCGCCCAGCACGACCTGGACGACCCGGTCACCGAGCGGATGACCGACGCCGGCTCGGGCATCCGGGGCATGGCCGACGGGGTGCGCCGCCACCTCGGCCGCGACGACCTGACCGTGCGCGACCTGGCCGCCCACCGCGCCACGCTGCTGCAGGGGCCGCGCTTCGTCGGCACCGCCGAGCAGGTGGCCGACCAGATGCAGGAGTGGTTCGAAGGCGGCGCCTGCGATGGCTTCGTGCTCGCGGCCACGCACCTGCCGGGGGCCTTCGAGGAGTTCGTCCGGATGGTCGTGCCGGTGCTGCGCCGCCGAGGCCTGTTCCGCACCGAGTACACCGGCACCACGCTGCGCGACCACCTCGGCCTGGCCCGCCCACCCCGTACCCCGTGAGCGGCGAGTGCGTGCCGGGGAGTGCGTTCGCTCGGCCGGCGCGGGCGGCGGACGCCGAGGCGATGGGGCGGGTGACCGTGGCCAGCTTCCTGGCCGCGCACCGAGGTCAGCTGCCCGAACCCGTCTGGCTGGCCCGCCGGGAGCACTGGACTCCGGAGGTCTCCGCCCGCGCCTGGGCGGCCGCGCTGGCCGAGCTCGCCGACTCAACCGACCGGACCGGGTGCGTCTACGTGGCTGTCGAGCCGCCCGACCCCGTGCCGGCAGCCGTCGATGGGCAGGTCGTGGGCGTGGCGATGGGGCAGCGGGCCGAGTCGGCCCCGTGGCCGCGCACCGGCGAGGTCAGCGCGTTGTACGTGCTGCCGGGGCACCAGGGCCGGGGCGTGGGCCGGCGGCTGGTAGCTGCGGTCGCCGCCCACCTGCGCGAACAGGGGCTGCCCGCCCTGACCATCGCGGTGCTGGCCGCCAACACGCCGGCCCGCCGCTTTTACCGGGCGCTGGGCGGTGTCGAGGTGGCGGCCGAGGTCACCGAGGAGGCCGGCCACGAGCTGCCCCAGGTGGTCTACGGCTGGCCGGACACCGCGCAGTTCGGGCAAGGGTCGTGAGTGGCGAGTGGTCCTATAGGACCACTCGCCACTCACGAGGGGTCAGCCGCCGAAGTGCTTGACCAGGCCGGCGATGCCGGCGCCGTAGACGCCGTTGGAGTAGGTGTTCATCATTTCGTCCTCGTGCTCGGCGTCGGCGTCGAACCACGACCACCACTCCACGAACGCCTGGCCGGTGGTGGTGATCGGGGCGATCCGGATCGTCGATTTGTAGCTGCGCACCGGGAAAGGGCCCGAGTCGGTGAACGCGTAGGTGTAGGTCCGGTCGTCGTCGTCCATGGTCAGCAGGACCTCGGCGACCTGGCCCATCTCACCGAGGGTGAGCCGGCGTACCGCGCCGACCTCCTGGCCGGAGCCGCCGCCCTCGATCTCGCTGTGGGTGATCGCGGGCAGCCAGTCGGGCAGTCCGTTGAACTGCTTGACGAGCTCCCAGACCTGGTCGGCTGAGGCGGGCACGATCCCGCTGGCATAGGGCTTGGGCATGGTGTTCCTTCCGGAGGGTTTTGATCTTCGGTGGTGGAGGTTCTTCAGTTGCGGAGGTTCTTGAACGCGCGGGTCTGCTCGGTGAGGGCGCGTTCGGTGGGCAGCCGTTCCATGCTGCTGGCGCCGTAGAAGCCGTGGCAGTGCTCGGCCCGGTCGAGCACGTACGCGGCGTCCGCCGGCTCGGCGATCGGGCCGCCGTGGCAGAGCACCAGCACGTCCTCGCGCTCGGCCAACGCGGCCGCCGACCACTCGTCGATCAGCGCCACGCAGTCGTCCAGCGTCTTCGCGGTGTCGGCGCCGATCGCCCCGCCGGTGGTCAGCCCCATGTGGCAGACGATCAGGTCGGCGCCGGCCCTGGTCATGGCGCGCGCGTCGGCGGCGGAGAACACGTACGGCGTGGTGAGCAGGTCGGCCTTGCGGGCGGCCTCGATGAGCTCGACCTCGAGGCCGAAGCCCATGCCGGTCTCCTCCAGGTTGGCCCGGAACACGCCGTCGATCAGGCCGACGGTCGGGAAGTTCTGGATGCCGGCGAAGCCCAGCTCGCGCAGCTCACGTAGGAACCGATCGCGCAGCAGGAACGGGTCGGTGCCGTTCACCCCGGCCAGCACGGGGGTGTGCTTGACCACCGGCAGCACCTCGGCGGCCATCTCGACGACGATATCGTTGGCGTTGCCGTAGGCGAGCAGCCCGGCCAGCGAACCCCGCCCGGCCATCCGGTACCGGCCGGAGTTGTAGATCACGATGAGGTCGATGCCGCCGGCCTCCTCGCACTTGGCGGACAGCCCGGTGCCGGCGCCGCCGCCGACGATCGGCTCGCCCCGCCGCGCCATCTCGGTGAACCGCTCGACCAGCTCGGCCCGGCTCGCGGGAGCGCTCACCCGGTCACCTCCTCGAACGCGGCGACCAGCGCGTCGGCGAACCTCGGGTCGTTCAGGTTGTGCGGCAGCCGGATGATCCGCCGGTCGGCGGTCTGCTCGACGAGCCGCTCCAGCGTGGCGAACAGCAGCTGGTCGGCGCCCGGGTCGTAGAACGGCTGGCCGGGCGCGTCCAGCGCGGACACCCCGCCCTCGGGCAGCAGGAAGCGCACCGGGCCGGCGCAGGCGTTGAGCTTGCCGGCCAGGAACTCGGCGATCAGCTGGCACTCCTCGCGGTTGGTGCGCATCAGGGTGACCTGCGCGTTGTGCTCGTAGAACAGCCGGCCGGCGTAGCGGGCCGGCACCGTGTCCGGCGCCCCGAAGTTGACCATGTCCAGCGCGCCGCAGGAGCCGACGTAGGGCACCCCGGTGCGGGCGATCGAGTCCAGCCGCTCCGGCCCGGCGCTGAACACCCCGCCGGCGACCAGGTCACAGATCTCCGTCGTGGTGATGTCCAGTACCGCGCTGAGCTGGCCGTCGTCCGCGAGCTTCTCCATCGCCCGGCCACCCGTGCCGACAGCGTGGAAGATTAGCGGGTCGTAGCCGCCGGCGAGCTGCTCGGCGACGGAGGTGACGCACGCCGTGGTGACCCCGAACATGGTCAGCGCGACGGCGGGCCGGTCCGCCGCCACCGGCACCCGGTGCGCGAGCATGCCGGCCATGGCGTGCGCCGCGTTGCCGAGCACCCGCCGGGAGATCCGGTTCAGCCCGGCGACGTCGGTGACCGAGTGCAGCATGGCGATGTCGCTGGCACCGACGTAGGCCGAGACGTCCCCGCCGGCCACCGTGCTGACGATCAGCTTGGGCAGCCCGACCGGCAGTGCCCGCAGCGCCGGCGCGACCAGGGCGGTGCCGCCGGAGCCGCCCAGCCCGAGCACGCCCGCCACGTCGTCCCGGCTGGCCAGGTACCGCTCGAAGGCCAGCGTCATAGCGGTCACCGCAGTGCCCCGGTCGCCGGTGAAGACCGCGTCGGCGCCGTCCGGGTGGTGCCCGGCGACCTCGCGCGCCGAGGTGTCCGCCGCGCTCGGCTCGCCCCGGGTGGACAGGTCGACGGTGTGGGTGGCGACGCCGGCGGCCCGGACGAGGTCGGCCACATAGCCGAGCTCGGTGCCCTTGGTGTCGAACGTACCGACGACATAGGCGGCACCGTTGTCGACCACGCCCACCTCCCTGTGGTTGGGTCCGGCCGAAGGCCCGGATCGCGCGGCGACGGACCTTCAGCTGACAGTCTTACCGGATCACCGCCGGTTCGGCAGGGGACGGATCGGGTGGCGTCGCCTCGTTCGGAGCCTGGCAAGCTGGGCCCCATGGCACCATCGTCCGCCGCCCTGCGCACCTTCAGCCTCGGCGGCCAGGTGCTGCCGCTGGTCAGCCCCGCCCGGGTCTACCTGTGCGGCATCACCCCGTACGACGTCACGCACCTCGGCCATGCGGCCACGTTCGTCTGGGTCGACGCGGCTACCTCGATCATGCGGCTGGCCGGCGTCGACGTGACGGTGTGCCGCAACGTCACCGACATCGACGACGTGCTCACCAGGGCCGCCGCCGAGCGGAACAGCCCGTACGACGAGTTCGCGGTCACCCAGGAGTACCTGTTCGAGCAGGACATGGCGGCGCTGCGGGTGCGCCGCCCGGCCCACACTCCGAGGGCCCATCGCTACGTGGACCGGGTGATCCAGCTGGCGGCCGCGCTGCTCGAGTCCGGGCACGGCTACCACCGCGACGGCCAGGTCTACTTCCGCGGCTACCCGGCGATCCCGGGCGGGGCGCCGGCCCATTCCGACGAGCACGGCGAGCTGACCGAGGGCCCGGCCAGCGCCGAGCCGTACGACGTCGCGGTGTGGCGCCGCTCCGGGCTCGGCGACCCGGCCTGGCCGAGCCCGTGGGGGCCGGGGCGTCCCGGCTGGCATGCCGAGTGCGCGGCGATCGCGGTGAGTGTGCTCGGCCATTCGGTCGACGTGGTCGCCGGCGGCGCCGACCTGGCGTTCCCGCACCACGCCTACCAGGCCGCGATGGTCGAGGCGGCGACCGGCGTGCGCCCGTTCGCCCGGGGCCGGCTGGCGATCGGCACGGTGATGATCGACGGCGCCAAGATGGCCAAGTCGACCGGCAACCTGGTGCTCGTGTCCGACCTCCTCATGGAGCACTCGCCGGCCGCGATCCGGCTGCTGCTGCTGGACCGGAGCTGGCGCGACGCCTGGGAGTTCCGGCCGAAGGATCTGGTGGCCTCGGCCGGGCGGCTGGAGCGGCTGTACTCGGCGGCCGGGGGTCCGACGGCGTCCGGCGCGGCGGCGGACGCGGTGAGTGCGGCACTGCTGCGCGATCTCGACGTGCCGACCGCGCTGGACGTCGCCGAGGAGGCCGGCGGGGCGGCCGCCCGGCTGGTGCTGCACACGCTGTCCCTGGTCTAGTGCCCTGCGGCCTCGCGGCGGCGCTCGGCGTTCAGGCCAGGGCGGGTATCCGGTCCACGTTGGCCTCCACCCAGTGGCGCAGCGCGCCGAGCGGCACACATGCGTCCCGGCCGAGCGGGGTCAGCGAGTACTCGACGTGCAACGGCACGGCCGGGTAGACCACCCGGTTGACCAGGCCGAGCTCCTCCAGCCGACGCAGCGTCTGGGTCAGCATCTTGGGGCTGATCCCGTCCAGCTTGGCGCGCAGCGAGCCGAACCGGCGCGGGCCGTCCTCCAGCGCGCCGAGCGCCAGCGCGCTCCACTTGTTGGCCAGCAGGTCGAGCAGCTCGCGGCAGGGGCACGCGGCGAGGTAGGCGTCGCGCAGGCCGCCACAGGTGTCTTCTGGCATGCCGACCAGCATACTATCTTTTCGGTACCAGTAGGCATTTCGGGACCAACAAGCCTTGCAGGTAACTAGGACCCTGGAGTTACTGTCGGCGCATGACGGAGAACATGCGCGCGGTCGGGTACCGCAAGAGCCTGCCGATCACCGACCCGGACAGTCTGGTGGACGCCGAGCTGCCCATCCCGGAGCCCGGCCAGCACGACCTGCTGGTGCGGGTCGAGGCGGTCTCGGTGAACCCGGTGGACACCAAGGTCCGGGCCGGGAGTGACGTCGGCGGGGACCCCGCCGGCGAGCTCAAGGTGCTCGGTTACGACGCCGCCGGCGTGGTGGTCGGCGTCGGTGCCGAGGTGACCCGGTTCCGAGTCGGCGACGAGGTCTACTACGCCGGCTCGATCGGCCGGCCGGGCACCAACTCCCAGTTCCACCTGGTCGACGAGCGGATCACCGGACACAAGCCGGTCACGCTGGACTTCGCCGAGGCCGCCGCCCTGCCGCTGACCACGATCACGGCCTGGGAGGCGCTGTTCGACCGGTTCAGGCTCGGCAAGGACAGCACGGGCACGCTGCTGGTGATGGGCGCCGCCGGCGGCGTCGGCTCGGTGCTCATCCAGCTGGCCAGGGCACTCACCGGCGTGACCGTGATCGGCACCGCGTCCCGGCCGGAGTCGCAGCAGTGGGTGATCGAGCTCGGCGCGCACCACGCGGTGGACCACCACGGCGACCTGGTGGCGGCGGTCCGCGAGGTCGCCCCGGCCGGCGTCGACTACATCTTCACGCCGTTCTCGGCCGGCAACGTGGACCGCTTCGTCGAGCTGCTGCGTCCCGGCGGCGAGATCACCGCGATCGACGAGGCGGCGGGGCTGGACCTGCTGCCGCTCAAGGCCAAGAGCCTGACCTGGCACTGGGAGCTGATGTTCACCCGGCCGCTGTTCGCCCCGGAGGACCCCGCCCAGCACGAGCTGCTCGACGCCGCCGCCCGGCTGGTGGACGACGGCGTGTTGCGCACCACCGTGGCCCACCGCCTGGAGCCGATCAACGCCGCCACCCTGCGCCAGGCCCACGAGCTCGTCGAAGCCGGCGCCATGACCGGCAAAGTAGTCATCACCGGCGGCTACCAAAGCTGACCCCCGCCCCGCCACCCGCCGCCAAACTCCCCGCGAGTCGGGGATTTTGTCAGGGTGAGTCGCGGATTTTGTCAGTCCAACTCAGTCCAGCACTGCGCCCTCATTCCAGCACTGCGCCCTCATTCCAGCACGGTGCCCTTCGTCTCCGGCGCCCAGGCGATCGACACGAGCAGCCCGACGACCAGCACCAGGGTCAGCGCCAACATGGTGGGCCCGAAGCCGACCGAGTCCAGGCTGATCGGCAGCAGGAACGTACCGATGGCCGAGCCGACCCTGCTCATCCCGTTCAACAGGCCGACGCCGGAGCTGCGCAGCTCGGTGGGGAACAGCTCGGGCGGATAGACCTGGTCCAGGTTGACCGCGGCCGACATGGTGAACGTGAACACCAGGAACAGCGGGAACAGCAGCAGGGTCGGCGCGTCCGGCCAGATCGCCATCGGGGCCATGGAGACCGCGAGCACCGCGAACGAGCCGATGGTCAGGCCCCGCCGGGACATCTTCGCCACCAGCCACAGCCCGCCGAGGCTGCCCAGCAGCAGGAACACGTTCAGCCAGGCGTCGGTGCGGAAACCCTCCTCGCCGACACCCATCTTCAGCAGCACCAGCGGCAGGAACGTGTAGATGGCGAAGTACGGGATGACCTGGGCGTTGTAGAACAGCACGCCGAACGCGGTGTTGCGCCGGTACGCCCGGCCGAACAGCTCCCGGTAGCTCACCGAGCGCGCCACCGGGTGCTCGCGGGCGAAGGCGTCGAAGTCGACGTCGGCACCCGCGAACCGGCGCACCACCTCCCGCGCCTCGGCGAGCTTGCCAGCGCTGGCCAACCAGCGCGGTGACTCCGGCGTGCCGATCCGCAGCAGCACCACCGCGATCGCCGGGACCGCGCTGCTGGCCAGCAGCCACCGCCAGGAGTCGCCGCCGAAGCCGACCAGGAAGTTGCCGAAGAAGAACGCCGCCGTGTACCCGACCGTCCACATCACCGTGAGTGAGGCGAGCAGCCCACCCCGGTACCGGCGCGGCACGAACTCGGCGACCAGTGTCGGGCCGAGCGCGTAGTCGGCGCCGATGCCGAAGCCGATCAACAACCGCAGCACCAACAGCTCGCCGGGGCTGCTGACGAAGAACTCCAGCACCGACGCGACGGCGATCAGCAGGAAGTCCCACAGGTACAGCCGCTGGCGCCCGATCAGGTCGGCGGCCCAGCCCACCACCATGCTGCCGAGGAAGATGCCGACCAGCGCGGACGCGCCCAGCAGGCCCTGCCAGATCGCGCCGGCGCCCAGCTGCGGGCTCAGCATCGGCAGGGCGATCCCGATGATGCCCAGCTCGTAGCCGTCGGAGAAGTTGGCGCAGAAGGTCAGCGCGGTGATCTTGAGATGGAACCGGTTGAGCGGTACGTCGTCGTACGCCGTCGTCGGGGCGCCGGTGGCTCCGGACTGGTCGGCGGTAGCCGGCACGTCGGTGGTACCCGGCACGTCGGCGGGCGGGGTCTCGGTCACAGCTCTCCTCGGGTCGGCAACCGGGTGGTGGTGACTGCGCTAGAACGTGGCGAGGACGTCGACGAGGTGCTCGGCCTGGGCGACCTCGTCACTGAGCGGGTGGTCGGGCTCGACCAGGGGGAGCAGCTGGACGGCACGCTGGAAGGCGTCCGCGACCGGGGTGGCCGGCAGCTGCGTCCCGGACAGCCGCAGTGCCCGGACCGCGCCGAGCACCTCGCAGGCCAGCACCGTGCGGTAGGCGTTGACCGCGGCGGACGTGCTGCGCGCCGCGTGCGTGGAGAAGCTCGCGTGGTCCTCCAGCCCCCGGGAGATCACCGCCGTACCGAGGGTAACCGGCGAGGCGGTGTGCCGCAGCTGGCCGAGCGCGTCGTGTGCCACGTACTCCAGGATCATGATCCCGGAGCTGCTGGCCGGCCCCGCCGCCAGGAACGGGGTGAGGCCGGTCAGCTCGGGCTCCACCAGGTCGCTCAGCCGGGCGGCGGACAGCTCGGCGACGTGGTGCAGGGCGGCCCGCAGGTGGTCCAGGGTAAGCGCCAGGTAGGCGGTGGAGAACTGGCCGTGGTGGTAGGCCTCCTGGCTGTCCACGTCGATCAGCGGGTTCTCCGCCGCCGCGTTGATGTCGATGCCCAGCACCCGTTCCAGGGAGTCCACCGCGTCCAGTGCCGGGCCGTGCACCTGGGGAAACGCCCGCAGGCCGAACGGGTCCTGCAGCCGCCGCCCGGGCGTCGGCTCGCCGTCGCCGATCAGCAGCCGGCGCATCTCGGCCGCGCAGCGCACCGAGCCCGGGTGCGGACGGGCGGCGTGCACCCGCTCGGAGAACGCCTCCGGGGAGCCGCCGAGCGCGCAGTAGGACAGCGCGGCCACCACCTGGCTGGCCTGCAGCAGCCGGCGCAGGTCGTGCCAGGTGAGCACGGCCTGGGCCAGCGTCGCGGCGTTGCTGGAGATGAACGCCAGCGCGTCGCCGGGGCTGACCGCCACCGGGTCCAGCCAGCCGATCTGCCAGGGCCGCTCGCCGGCCAGGGTCAGCGCCACCTCGGCCAGCGCGGTGAGGTCGCCGGTGCCGATCGCGCCCCGGGAGTGCACCAGCGGGATCGCGCCGACCCGCAGCGCGGTCTCCAGCGCGTAGAGCAGCCTCGGGTGCACCCCGCTGCCGGCGGCGGCGAGCTGGTTGAGCCGGATCGCCAGGGTGGCCCGCACGACGTCCTCGGGCAGCGGCGCCCCGGTACCGCCCGCGTGGCTGCGTAGAAGCTGCAGGCCGTGCTGGTCGGCGGAGTGCGGGTCGACCACGGTGTGCCGGTTGGCGCCGACGCCGGTGGTCCTGCCGTAGACGGCCCGCTTGGCGCCGATGTCCACGGCGAGCTGGTAGGCCTTCTCGGCGCGCTGCACGGCGTGCTCGTCGAGCTCGACCGAGGCGCTGCGCCGGGCGATCCGCACCACGTCGGCGCAGCGCAGGCCGGTGCCTTCGATCCGAATGCGGCTGCTGTCGGACATGACTCCCCTGAGGTGGGCGCTACTGTGCGGACGCGAGCGATGGAGCGGACACGGGCGATGGAGCGGGACGGGGACTGGCGTGGCCATTGACGAGGTCGACTTCGCGGCCTTGTACCGAGCCCGCAACCAGCATGCCGAGCCGGCGTACCAGCGGGTGAAGAACGTGGTCACCGAGCAGGTCAGCGCCGGGCACTGGATCGAGGGCGAGCTGCTGCCGTCGGAGAACCAGCTGGTCCAGGTGCTGGGGCTGTCCCGGATGACGATCAACCGGGCGTTCCGTGAGCTGGTCTCCGAGGGGCAGGTGGCCCGGCTGATGGGGGTGGGCACCTTCATCGCCCGGCGCAAGGGCAGCTCGCCGCTGGTCGAGGTGCGCAACATCGCCGACGAGGTCCGCGCCAGAGGCCGGCACTACTGGGCCGAGGTGATCTTGCTGCGCGCCGAGACCGCCGACCGGTCGGTGGCCGAGGAGCTGGAGCTGACCGCCGGGGACAAGGTCTTCCACTCGATGGTCGTGCACTTCGAGGACGAGCTGCCGATCCAGCTGGAGGACCGGTTCGTCCGCCCGGACCGCGCCCCGGACTACCTCGAGCAGGACTTCACCCGGGACACGCCCAACACGTACCTGTCCCGCGCGGCACCGCTGCAGCGCGGCGAGCACATCGTGGAGGCCGGCCTCGGCAGCGCGGAGGAGTGCCGGCTGCTCGGCATCGGCGGCGGCGAGCCGTGCCTGCTGATCCGCCGGCGCACCTGGTCGGCGAACCGGCCGACCAGCGTGGCGCGCCTCGTGCTGCCCGGCTCCCGGTACCGGCTCGAAGGCTCGTTCGAGCAGCACTGACGGGGTGACCATTACCTGTATATACAGGACGACGCATCTCCTCGTCGAGAGCTGCAGGTGATCCGGCCGGCGGGATCGGCCGGCGGGATCTGACGGCCGCGACCGACCGGCGGCGAGCGGGCGGCAGCGTGTGGCAGGCGGTGAGCGGGCGGCAGTGTGTGGCGACCGGCGGCGAGCGGGCGGCGGCGTGTGGCAGCCGCCGAATCCGACTTGTCGTGGGAAATAGGCACGACAAGTCCGACTTGTCGTGCCTATTTCCCGCGACAAGTGGGACCTGGGCATCGGGCGCGGTCGGGTTGAGGCGGTGGGCTCACGTTCGGGATGCGCCGGACGTCTACCGGTTGGGCTCGGTCGGACGACGTCGCGGGGTGCGGCGCGTTCGGTCCGGCTCGGCCCGTTCCGCTGACCCCGCCCGAAGGAGCATCCGATGCCCACATCGCCGGCGAGCACTCCCCAGCGACCGGTCCGCGCCGCCGGTCTTGGCCTGCGTGGTCGCCTGGCCGCCGGGCTCGCCGCCGCGCGCCGAGGCAACGCCGCCGCGTCTGGTGCCGATCCCGCCGCGCCCGGTGCCGATCCCGCCGCGCGCCGGGGCGAGGCCGCGGCGCCGGATGCGCCGGGACGGGACACCGCGCCCGGATTGCCGGCCCGCTACCGCCCGGGCTCGCCGCTGCACTGGGACTACGGCACCGGACGCCGCTGAGCCCTGCCCGCTACCCGCCGCCGAATCCGACTTGTCGCGGGAATTGGGCACGACAAGTCCGACCTGTCGTGCCCAATTCCCGCGACAAGTGGTGCGCTGGTCGCCCTGCGGTCTCCCGCGGTCGCCCCCGCGGCCTCCCGCGGTCGGCCCGCGCCGGCCCTGTGGACGGATCTGGTGGCCGGCTAGTGGATCTGGTGGCCGGGGTGTGATCCCGTTCACAAGGTTTGCCCAAGGGGTCGTGGTCATCCTGGCCGGGGAGGGACGCCAGGATGAACAGGGGTACGAGGTGCGCCCTGCGTGCGGTTCCGCTCGCGGTGGCGATCGCGCTGACCACCGTGGGCTGCGCGGCGGCCGGAGCGGCGGACGCGAAGACCGAGCAGTTCTGCGCCGCCGTCCGGTCCGCCGAACTCTCGGCCAGCCAGCGCTACCCGGCGCCGAACACGGACTCCCGCGAGTACTCCCGGGAAGGAGCCGCCGTGTTCGCCGAGCTAGCCCCGATCGCGCCGGTGGACATCAGGCCCGACGTGTCGACGCTCGCCGAGGGCATGGGCCGGATCGCCGACGGGACGGACACTCGGCGGACCGCCCTGAGCGACCTGCTCGCACCCTCGGACCGCTACGGAAGGTGGCTCCGCAGGCACTGCCCCGGCGTGCCCAGCTTCTAGGGGTCAGGCGAGTCAGACGGTCGGAGTAGAGCCACCGTCGATGACGTACTCCGCGCCGCTGATCCAGCTGGCGTGGTCGGAGGCCAGGAAGGCGATCAGCTCGGCCACCTCCTCCGGGCGGCCGGTGCGGCCCAGCGGGATACCCCCTATCGAACGCATCGTCGCCTCCCGTGCCGCCTGAAACGTCATGCCCTGACTGTCCGCGATCTGCGCCATCTTCGCCCGCGCGCCGTCGGTCTCGACGAAGCCCGGCAGCACCGCGTTCACCCGCACCCCCGCCGGCCCCAGCTGGGTAGCCAGGGCTTTGCTGTAGGTGCGCAACGCCGCCTTGGCCGAGGAAAACGGCAACCCCGCCGCGCTCGGCATCGTCGCCGCCAAAGACGTGACATGCACAATCGAGCCCGACCCCTGCGCGACCATGCCTGGTACCAGGCGCCGGTCCAGTCGCACCGGCCCCAGCAGGTTCACCGCCAGGTTCTGCTGCCACACCAGATCATCGAACGACTCCACCGGACCACGAACCGATTCGGTTCCGCCCGCGTTGTGCACGATCACGTCCACCCCGCCCCACCGGGCGAGCACCCAATCAGCCACCGCGCTCGGCCCCGCACCATCCGCCAGATCAGCGGCGACGAAATCGACGGTCCCGCGCCCGGCGCCGGGCGTGCCCCGCTCACCGGCGCCGGGATCGTCGCCATCGGGCAGCGGGTTTGTGGGCGGCGTGCGGGCGACCGCCACCACATGTGCGCCCGCCGCGCTCAGCAACGTGACCACGGCCGCCCCGATACCTTTGGTCCCCCCAGTCACCAGCACCCGCTTGCCTGCCAACCCTGACAGCGTCCGCGTAGTCGCGACCATGACTCACACCCCTCCCGGAACCTCGCCCGCCGGCTCGTGACGGGCGCCTGCCCTTCGGACCATCCCGGCTCCGGTAAGGGGAGAGTCCACTCCTGGCCGTCATGAAGTGATCACTGACACGGGGTTCGGCGGCGTCACCGGTCGTAGCGCAGCTGGGTGCCGGCCTGTTCCTCGAGCAGGGCGACCGCGAGCAGTTCGCCGTCCCTCGGGCCGAAATGCCGCAGCGCGCGTTGATGGGTGCGGCTCACCAGGTCGGACAGCTCGAACGGCACGCCGTGCGCGCGGGCCATCGCGTCCAGTGCACCCAGCTCCTCGCAGATCCGGTCCAGGCCGAACGACTCGAGGTAGTCACCGGTGAGCAGTGCGGCCAGGTCACGCCGCAGGAACGTGCTGGCGGCGCTGCTGGAGTTGAGTACCTCGTGCAGCACCCGCAGGTCGAGGCCGGCGGCCCTGGCCAGCAGCAGCGCCTCGCCGGCCGCGATCGCCTGACCGAACCACAGCAGGTTGACCAGCAGCTTCGCCGTGTAGCCGGCGCCGTGCGGGCCGAGGTGGTGGGTGCGGGCCGGGTCGCCGAGCACCTCGAGCAGCGGCCGCTGGCTGGCGAACACCGCCGCGTCGCCGGCCGCGAACAGCTGCAGGCTGCCGTCCCGCGCGGCCGGGATGCCCCCACCGACCGGGGCCTCGAGCGTGTGCACGCCCCGCTCCCGGGCCAGCCGCTGGATCGGCTCGGCGGCGTCGGGGGAGCTGCTGCTCATGTCGATCCAGGTCGCCCCGGGGGCCAGGGCGGCCAGCCCGCCGCCGGCGCCGAGCAGGGCGTCGTGCACCTCGGCCGGGCCCGGCAGCATTGTGATGAGTACGTCGGCCCTGGTGGCGGTGGCCTCGGTGCTGGCCGACCACTGCGCCCCGAGCGAGTGGGCGAGCTGCTCGCACTCCGGCCGGAGATCGGTCGCGACCACCGGGTAGCCGGCGCGCACCAGGTTGGCGCACATCGGCCTGCCCATCCGGCCGAGGCCGGCGAATCCGATGACGGTCATCTGTGGTTGTCCCTTCCGACGTGGTGCTGTGATATCGGCGACCACGCTGGGGAAAGGCATGCATCGGCGCCGATCAGTGCAGGTTGGCGGGCTCCGGGCAGTCCCGCCAGCCGCAATCGCGTGCGCGGACATTACCGCTCCGGCTCGAGCCGGTTAAATTTTCATTGCGGCCATTCTCTCGGTCGGGTTGATTGCCACCGAACGATTCGGACCTTTTCCGAATTGGAAATGTGGCGCGGTGCAGCCTGGCCGCGCCGAGTCCGGGGCGGTCCTGCCGGGTGCGCGGGGCAGGCCGGAGAGCTCCGGACCCGCGACACCTGGCCGGGGCGCGCGGCCGCACCGGTTGGTCGCCGGAACTGGGCCGGATGGGTGAGTCGGGTGCGTCGTTTGGTGCCGGTGGGCCAATTGATGCCTCCGCGCCGATGTCAAGGACTTTGTCTCTGGGACGCTCGGGGCGCAGTGTGGGGCAACGCACTTCGCCGACCGGCGCATTCGCCCGGTCGGCGGCCCGAGGCGGCGACCGGCGCCCGCGAACAGGCACTTTGCCCCTTTACAAGATCGTCGAATTCTTAGCTGTTTTTAAGGGTGCACCCTATTGCCGTGGTTCCGGTCACTCTCGGCGCAAGAACTCACAGGCGATTCTTAACATTGTTTCACAATCGCGCATTCCCCAGCGACCTCTCAGTGGCGATCACCTATTGTTGTTGTTGCAGGCGGTGCACGGCGCATTCGGATGCGGCCGGAACCGCGCTTCGAAGAGGAGTGGGATGATCGAGCTCGAGGGCATAACCAAGTCCTTCCGGATGGGCGAGCACGAGATGACGATCTTGAAAGGCATCGACCTACACGTCGAGGCCGGCGAGATGGTCGCCATCATGGGCCCCTCCGGTTCCGGCAAGAGCACGCTGATGAACCTCCTGGGCTGCCTGGACCAGCCGAGCGGCGGCCAGTACCGGCTCGACGGCACCGACGTCACGAAGCTGTCCAAGAAGCAGCTGGCCAAGATCCGGGGCCAGCGGATCGGGTTCGTGTTCCAGTCCTTCAACCTGATCCCGCGCACCGACGCGATGCACAACGTGGAGCTCCCACTCGTCTACAACGGCGTACGGCGCCGGCGGGCCAAGGCCCAGGCGGCCCTGGAGCGGGTCGGCCTCGGGACGCGGCTGCGGCACGTGCCAAGCGAGCTGTCCGGTGGCCAGAAGCAGCGGGTCGCGATCGCCCGGGCACTGATCAACGATCCCTCGATCATCCTGGCCGACGAGCCGACCGGGGCGCTGGACACCAAGTCGACCGGTGAGATCATGGAGCTGTTCACCGAGCTCAACGACCAGGGCTGCACGATCATCGTGATCACGCACGAGGAAGAGGTTGCGGCGTACTGTTCCCGGCGGGTGTGGCTGCGCGACGGGCTCATCGTCAGCGACGAGCAGGTCGACAACCGCCGCCGCCCCGGCCTGGCCGCGGTCAACGCGTAGCCGCTCGCGCCGGTAGGTACGGAGGGAGATCAGCGATGATCCAACTCGAAGGCGTCACCAAGACGTACGGCCGCTCCGCCGAACGAGACATGGTGCCCGCGCTGCACAGCCTGGACCTCACCATCGAGGCCGGCGAGATGGTCGCGATCACCGGTCCCTCCGGGGCCGGCACGAGCACGCTGTTGAACATCCTGAGCTGCCTGGACCCGCCGAGCGGCGGCCGTTACCTGCTCGACGGCACCGACGTCGGCACGCTGTCCAAGCGCGCGCTGGGCAAGCTGCGCGGCCGCACCATCGGGTTCGTGTTCCGCTCGTTCAACTTCCTGCCGAACGCGAGCGTGCAGCAGAACGTCGAGCTGCCGCTGATCTACACGCGGGCCAGCGTGCGCCGCCAACGGGCTCGGGTCGCGCTCGACAGCGTCGGGCTGCGCGGACACTACGACGACCGGCCCATCGAGCTGTTCGCCGCCCAGCAACAGCAGGCCCTGATCGCCCGCGCGCTGATCAACGACCCGCCGATCCTGCTGGACGACGAACCCACCAGCGACCTCGACGCCGAGTCCGCCCTTGCGATCATGGAGCTGTTCACCGAGCTGAACGACGCCGGCCGCACCGTGATCTTCTCCACCCACGACGAGACCACGGCGGCGTACGCGCAGCGCATCATCCGGCTGCGCGGCGGGCGGGTCGTCAGCGACCGGCCGAACACCAGCCGCACCCGGCCCCGGCGCAACCCGCCCCGGCTCACCGCGGTCTGACCCCCGGCGCGACTCGACGCCCCGGCGTGACTCGACGCCCCGGCGTGCGAGTCGGGGGTGTGCGCTCGCTGCGCCCGGCGATACTGGGCCCATGAGTCGCGGTCCGAGGTGGTACGAGGAGGGTGAGGAGCCCGACTACCGGTTCACCCTGGCCAACGAGCGGACGTTCCTGGCCTGGTTGCGCACCGCGCTGGCGCTGCTCGCCGGGGCGGTTGCCCTGATGCAGCTCGTGCCGGCGTTCGCGGTGCACGGCGCGCGGACCGGGCTGGCCGCCCTGCTGGCGATCACCGCGACCCTGCTCGCCGCGCTGGGCTACCGGCGCTGGGCGCGGGTGCAGCGGGCCATGCGGCAGAACCGGCCGCTGCCGATGACCTGGCTGCCGTTCGTGGTCGGCTGGGTGACCGCGGTCATCGGGGCGACCGTGCTGGTCCTGGTCGTCCGGTTGTGAGCGGGCCGAGCACTCAGGGCAGTCAGCTGGAACGGACCGCGCTGTCCTGGCAGCGGACCGCGCTGTCCGCGGCGGTGGTCGCACTGTTGCTGCTCCGCGAGGGGCTGCGCGAGGGTGTGCGCGGGGGATGGACGCAGGGCACCGCGCTGACCGCCATCGCGGGCCTGTGTCTGGTGGCGCTCGCGGTGCTCGCCGCGGTGGTCGCGCGCGCCGGCCGACCGGCCGGCCGACTCGCCGGCCGGCGGCGGCTGGTACTCGCCGGAGCCGTGCTGGTCGGGGTGGCCGGCGTTCTCTCGGTGGTCTGGCTGGCGCTCAGCCCCTGAATCCGGCGCATTACTCCGGGCTGGACCATTCCGGCAGCGTGGTCCACCGCCGTGGCGACTTGTCGCGTCTAATTGCTACGACAGGTGGCACTTGTCATGCCTAATTGGCGTGACAAGTGGCCGAGCCGGGTGCCGTTGTGCGACTCGCCTCGGCGGGTTGGCGACTTGTCGCGTCTATTTGCCACGACAGGTGGCACTTGTCATGCCTATTGCCCGCGACAAGTGGCCGGGTCGGTCGCCAGCCCAGGCGGATCAGCCGCCGCCGCCGCCTCCGCCACCGCCGCCGGTGTTGCTGGCGGAGACTTGGGCTTGCGGCAGCTGGATCTCCTGGCCCTCGTTCAGCCCGGACAGCACCTGGGTGTTGTCGTCGCCGACCAGGCCGGGCTGGAACGGCACCTGCACCGCCTTGCCGTCCGATCCCGGCGCGTTCACGAACGACCGGCCGCCCTGCTTGATGACCGCCGAG
>Ga0137415_10000953_pt1 | contig 28473 bp, 23 predicted proteins | sample CZODoug3_1_1_16f_FD_183082 | JGI IMG/M metagenome (GOLD analysis project Ga0137415, IMG submission 183082) | Vadose zone soil fungal communities from Angelo Coast Range Reserve, California, USA - CZODoug3_1_1_16fungal (Hybrid Assembly) | ecosystem: Environmental > Terrestrial > Soil > Vadose...
TTCGGAGGGCAGGGTGTCCATCGCGAGATGGAATCCGAAGGGCATGAGGAGAAGTACCGGGCCGTAATCGATGGGGACAATCCCCAGGATGAACCGGTCGGCCAAAGGTGGGGCAAGGTCGAGTCTGCACTTCCGAGACGAAGGCGCTCTCATTCACCCACCGCACCAAGGTGTTTGCGGACGGCACGGTACAGAAGAACAACGCGTGACCTCAGGAGAACTGACAGAGTCCCCGGTAGCATTGGGGTAAGCGGACCTATAAGCGCAAGCGAAATGGCGAGCGACGCTTTGTCAGTAGTCGGACTGCCCAATAGTACCTGAAGCGTGATGAAAGTTACGTGACCGAGCAATCGGCGACTAGAGTGGGTCGGGGAAGGTGGCAGGCGAAGGCAGGAAGGACGAGGCAGGCAGCCAGAAGAGTAAGGATGATGAAGGTGGATCAGTTCGCTTAGCGAAAAACCCGTACATCATCGTCCGAGGATACTGGAAGCCGGCCTCAACCTGACGGATGTAAGAAAGGTCCACTTGGTGTTTGCTTTTCCTTACATCTCAGATCATGTGTCTTCGTGAAAGCTGCATGCGGGAGAACCGCACGTGCAGTTTGGGCGGCGGACGGAGGCCAGCGCCTCACGGCGCGCCTCCTCCGACCCGACAATTAGACAAGGCTGCAGAGAATGGGTGGCATTTATGAGATGAGCTTTAGTCTCCGGCCGTCCTTCTGCTACACTACGCCCCCGGTTTACGCTCCATCTTTCTTCTGAGGAGTTGTCCGCATGAAAATCAGTCGCAGCATCGTGTTTGTGTTCTTGGCACTGTATCTCTCGTTTTCAGCCCGGGCCCGGGAATCTGCTCCAAAGCCGGCTTCGCCCGCAGCTCCGTCCACTCCACGCAGCATTACCATCGACGATTACTTCCAGATTCGCGACGTCTCCCAGCCCGAGCTGAGTCCCGACGGCCAGTGGGTGGCCTACGCCGTTCGAACGAGAATGCTCAAGGAAGATAAAAACGAGCAGCGCCTCTGGATGGTCTCCACTCGCGGCGGCGATGCCATTCCCCTTACCGCCGAAGGAGTCTCCTCCGCGCATCCCCGCTGGAGTCCCGACGGCAAATATCTCGCCTTCACGTCCGCGCGCAACGCCGGCAAGAATCAAGTGTGGCTGCTCGACCGCCGCGGCGGTGAAGCGCAAAAGCTCACCGAAGTTGCTCAAGGAGTCAGCGATTTCGAATGGTCTCCGGATAGCACGCGCCTCGTTCTAATCCTCCAGGATCCCAAGCCCGAGGATGCCGAAGCCGCCAAAGAGAGCGACAAAGACAAGCCTGCCGCTAAACCGAAAACTCCGCCACCTTTCGTCATCGACCGCCTCCAATTCAAGCAAGACACCGTCGGCTACCTCGATCACCGCCGCACCCACCTCTATATTTTCGATGTCGCCTCCAAAAAAATTACTCAACTGACTTCCGGTGATTTCGACGACAACGAGCCCGCCTGGTCATCCGACGGCAAACAACTTGCCTTCACCAGCAACCGCAGCACGGATCCGGATCGCAACTACAATACCGATATCTGGGTCGTGGCCGCCGATAATACCGACAAGGGCGCGCACCTCACGCAAATCACCACCAATCCCGGCCCCGACCGCGCACCCGCCTGGTCTCCCGATGGCAAGTGGATCACCTTCGTCACGCAAACCGACATAAAGGCCATGATTTACGCCACCCATCATCTTGCTATCGCTCCGTCCACAGGAGGTGAAGCAAAGGTTTTGACCCTCGCCTTCGACCGCAGCGTCCGCCGCCCGCGTTTCTCCCCCGATGGCCGCTCCATTTATTTCATTGCCGACGATGACGGCGCAGAAAATCTCTGCCGCATCGCCGTTACCGGCGGCGAAGTCACGCGCCCTATCGCGGGCCGCCTTGTTGTGGCCTACTATTCGCTCGGCAAAGACGGCGCCATCGCCGCACAACTCAGCGCGCTCGACCGCCCCGACGAAGTCTTTCTTTCGAATGGCAACGATCTCACTCGCCTCACAAAAACAAACGACGCTCTCTTCGCGCAGCTCCGTCTCGCCCAAGCCGACTACGTCCACTTCAAAAGCAAGGACGGCACCGCCGTCGCTGGCTATCTCTATAAACCTCTCGATTACTCTCCCGGCAAAAAGATCCCCACTCTGCTTAATCTTCACGGCGGCCCGGTCGGTCAATACGCCTCTTCCTTTTACCATCTTGCGCAGCTCTACGCCGCCAACGGCTACGCCGTCCTTCTCCCCAACCCGCGCGGCTCTTCCGGCTACGGCCAGAAATTCTGCGAAGCCATTTTTGCCGATTGGGGTAACAAAGACTTCCAGGACGACATGGCCATGGTGGATTACGCCGTAGCCCAGGGCATTGCCGATCCCGAAAAACTCGGCGTCGGCGGCTGGTCCTACGGTGGCATGTCCACGGACTTTATCATCGCGCAGACCACCCGTTTTAAGGGCGCGATCTCCGGTGCGAGCATAGCGCTGATCGCCAGCGGCTTCGGCCACGATCAATACCAGAAGGACTACTTCTCAGAACTCGGCTATCCCTGGGATAACAAAACCGGGTGGGAAAAAATTTCGCCCTTCTACCGCATCAGCAACATCACAACTCCCACTCTTTTCATGGGCGGCGACATCGACTGGAACGTTCCTATTCTCGGCAGTGAGCAGATGTATCAGGCGCTGAAAAGCCTCGGCCGCACCACCGAACTCGTCGTCTATCCCGGCGAATATCACGGCTTCACCACGCCCTCACACCTCAAAGACCGCCTCGAGCGCTACCTCGCCTGGTACGCCCACTACGTCAAAGGCGACTCCACCCCCGCGCGTCCTCCCGAACCCAAACCGGCACCGGCCCCCGCGGCCAAACCTGCGGATTAGCAGGCGTATTTTTTTCCCGCCCGGGGATGAATGCGAAATGAAAATCAATATCACTTCCGTTGACTACGCGCCGCCTGAGCTCGAAAGCCAGACGCCGTTCGAGCTAGAAGTATTGAGAAAAATCCCCAGCAGTGACCGTCCAGACTGTTGGATCGGCGTCGCCGCAAAGCCCATTCGTTCATTGAGGGAAGGCCAGGAAGCACAGGTGACGCACCTCATCGTTTGGCCGCGCTGGCAAGGAATGCAAATCGGTCCGGGAATGAAGCAGATGCCTATCGGAATTGCTTACGTCACGGATCGCTCGCTACTTAGCGATTCTTTTCTCGACTCGAAAAAGTGTACTTACGTGGCGATCGGAATAGGCGACGAATTGCCATCAAAAACTTGAGAGGTGGAACATGCGTGTCCGTTTATTGATTCTTACGACGATTCTCTCGATGGCCTCTGCGTGGACCATGGCGGATGCTCAATCCAAATTCTCAGTAGGCACTGCCTCTGCCGCCCCCGGCGAAAAATCCATCGGTACGCTCGAAGTCCCCGCTGGCGTTGACGCCGCCACCAGCATCCCCGTCGTCATCGTCAACGGCGCCAAGCCCGGAAAAGTCCTCGCGCTCGTCTCCGGCGCTCACGGCACCGAATACGTTTCCATCATCGCCATAGAAAAATTAATCGCCACACTCGACCCCGCGCAAGTCACCGGCATCATCATCCTCGTTCCACTCATCAACATTCAGTCGTTCGAGCAAAAAGTCCCCCACGTCAATCCTGTGGACAACAAAAGCATGAACCGCTTCTACCCCGGCAAACCCGACGGCACGCAAACGGAGCGCGCCTCCTACCTCATCACCAAGGAAATCGTCGACCACTGTGACTACCTCATCGACTACCACGGCGGCGACCTCGACGAGAGCCTCCGCCCCTACGCTTACTGGGGCCCCACTGGCCGCGAAGCTCAGGACCGCACCTCAAAAGAAATGGTCCTTGCCTTCGGCCTCGATCACATCATCATCTGGCGCGAACGCCCCAGCGATCCCGCCGCCACTCGCTACCTCGATAACACCGCCTCCGTCCGCGGCAAGCCTTCCATCGTCGTCGAAGCTGGGCACGCCGGCACCGTCGAGACCGACGACGTCGCTCTCCTCGTCAATGGCACGCTCAGCACCATGCGCGCCCTGAAAATGCTTCCTGGCGAACCGCGCAACATCGAAAATCCTGTGTGGATCGAAAAATTAGTCGACGTCCTCGCCGACGGCCCCGGCATCTGGTATCCCCTCGTCAAGCGTGGCACGTATGTCTCCGCCGGAATGAAGCTTGGCACCATCACCGACTACGTCGGCAAAGTCATCGCCGAACCCCGTGCTCCTGTCTCCGCCGTCGTCCTCCACGTCAACGCTGTTCCGTCTCTGAAAAAGGGCGACAACATCGCAGACCTCGGCGTCCCCACCTCCCACGCCCCCTAGCCCCAACACCCACGGTCATTCCGAACGGAGCAGGCCGACTTTTCCTCCGCATTCGCTCCTGCGAATGCGTCGGCCTGCGGATGTGAGGAATCTCTCTTTTCCGTGTTCTCTGTGAATTTCTTCGCCTCTTCAGCCCGCCCCCAAAAAAGAAGCGGCGCCCCTGTGACCGCTCACGGAGCGCCGCTTCTTACTTACTCGGAAATGTAAGCTTAGTTCTTGCTCGCTGTTTGCGCCGGAGCATCCTGCCGCGGCGTCATGGATACCACGATATATTCCCGCTCCTTATCGTCGGCGCCTTCCGCCACCTTCAGAATCAATTTATCCTTATGAATCCGGAATTGCGCCGTTTCTCCGATCGGAAGCAGCACTGGATGCTTGTCATCTTTCGGCCGAATCCGGTAGACCACCCGCTCGGCCTGCAGCACGTATTCCTGGCAAAGCATTTCCTGGGTCTTCTTGCTCTGCGCGTCGGTACCCAGAATCTCGCCGGTCAAGGACTTCGATCCCTTTTCCTGCATCCCGCACGACGCCGAGTCCATCCGCAGCAGAGTCCCTTTTTGATAGTCGTGGTCTTTCGCGGCGCACACGCCCGCAAACATCAGGCAGGCCGCCAGCGTATAAGTCTTCATTCGCATATGGACGATCCCCTTTCTCCTCGAACATAAGGGACCGTACCAGCCCAGAAAATAGTACCCCCCTCCTTTTGTGCCCAATTCCTAAAGCCCTCCGCCTGCAGGCCACTTCGTCCAGTCATTACCGGCACGCGATTCGGCCATTTTCAGGCGCCCGTCAGGCCCAAGCCGTGCGTTCAATTGGTACGCGTGGCGAACTGGCGATCTATGCTCATGGACAGGTTTTGGTCAAGAACCACCGCCACATAGCGCGAGCAGATTTGCATTTCACCCTTCGCCCATGCCGAAATAGCTGGAAGCTTCACACTGAAAGCGCGGTCGAGTTTCTCAACCGCGCGGTAATACACCGATACTTCTCGCAGCCAGGGTGTTTTCTTTTTCAAATCAGGCGACAACTCGTTGCACAAATGCATGAGTGTGCAGAAATCACGTCCGCCAATGGTCTTACCGTCAATTCCAGCCGTCAGTTGCAGCGAGTCCGACAGTGGCTGATTGGCGGTGGTTAGCCAAATTGCCCGCCATTGCGAAATTCCGAATTTCACCAGGGCAAAGGCGGCAAACACGAGAATGAAGATCGAAACCATGTTTTGCTCGACGTCAGTTTCTCTCAATTCTCTAATTTCCCCTATGGAACGCCAGTACTAGCCAGATGGGACTCTTGCTGGTCCAGGAGTCACCGTAACTCGTTCATGAAAAAGGCGTTAGGATTCTAGCGGCGCGGCACATTCTCTCGTGTTGCGCTTCACCCCGGGAGTTACTAGGCCATAAACTGCTAATTGAAAGGGTGTTGACCCAACCATCCGGTCAGTCTAACCTTAGTTAATCCGGCGACGACTCGTCTCTCCCTTTCACTATTATGAGTGTGCCTCCCATCAATCCCATCGCGGCTTCTCTGAAGGCGAGGGATCAAGAGTTGGCGCGCGAATTTCAGAAAATGCACAAGCGCGATTGGTGGCTCTGGGGTTACTCGATTTTTGTCCTTCTTCTCTTCGCCTTCGCAGTTACCGCTTTTTGTCTCCCGGCAGTACGTAGCGGCGTGGAGACCATCTTCAGGGTCAACATGGTCGATGTTGTTTTTGGCTTGATCGCTTTGGTCGTGCTCTTTAACGTCTATGCGATTTCTCAAGCCATTCTCATCAAAAGGCTTCGCCGCCAACTCGCCGAGAAACAGGGTCATTCGAACCTTCTCCGTAACCTCGCCATGGTTGATCCCTTGACCGGTCTGTATAACCGGCGGTTTGCGGAACAACGCCTCGCCGCCGAAGTTGCCCGCTCCGAGCGCAAAGGACATCCACTGACGGTACTTACTTTGGACTTGAACAGGTTCAAGGAAATCAACGACACCTACGGCCATCCCGCAGGCGACCTCGTTCTGCAGAAATTTGCCGCCCGCCTGAATAACGTCATTCGCGGAGGCGACTTGGCGGTGCGCCTGGGCGGAGACGAGTTCCTTGTTTTGCTTCCAGAATGCACCTCCCAGCAGTTGCAACTAGTACTGGGGCGTCTCGGTTCCCTGGAAGTGGACTGGCAGGGCCAACAGATTCCTATCACCTTCTCCGCCGGATGGAAGCAATACGAACTCGGCGAGCGGCCGGAGCAAATGCTGGCACGCGCCGACGAAGTCCTGTACGACAGAAAGCGGGCCAGTAAGAAAACGCAACCGCCCGCGGATGGCCATCGCCAAGCGCCGGAACAACCCGCTGAACCGGAGACAGAATCCGCGCCACTCCACGTTTTGGTCGATCTGACTTGCCCCCACTGCCGCAAGAAAAACTCCGTCGCACTGGACACCCGTTCCGGCGCCAACGACGCTGCTGCGCGCGAAGTCCAATGTGCCCACTGCAAGCAAGCCTGGGAACCCGTGCTTTCCGGACCCATCAAAGCCGGCCCGTTTCCCAAGTGATCTAGCTCCTTAAGGAACTGCCGCGCCGGACGTTCCTCTCTATGAAACTGTCCCCTTTTTGGAACTCATGAAACGTTTTGCCAAATCCGGTCACTCCATGTCCTCGCCAATTGCTGGTTCTGGCTGTCGCAATATGGACCCACCGCTGTCGTGCCCGCCAATTGGCCTACCTGGACCATGTGGCAATACACCGATGGCGCCGTCGGTCCTCAGCCCCATTCCGTCGCCGGCTCCGGCATGTGCGACCGCGACAAGTTCAACGGCGACGAGGCTGGCCTCCGCACCCTCTGGGGCGCCGCCTAGCCCTCTTCCTCTACAAAAAACGCCTCGATTCCTGCCCCGTGCGTCCTCTGTAGAGGCCGGCTGTGCCTCCCCCGAGATAGTCTCTACCGCTCTGGCGAAACGACACCCGCCAAACCCGGCGAAGCAGGATCCTGCACCGCCACCAGCGTGTCGAACACCTCGTTGAACCGAATCACGTTGCCGAGAGACCCAGCCTGTTTGAGAATGCCCACGACCGCTTCCGTAATCTTGTTGTGTTCCACCACGTTGTTATTGCCGGCGACAAAAACGCCGGATTCCGCCCCGTTGAAGACCCGGTTGTGCCGCACCCGGTTCCCATCGCCTTCGATACGAATCCCGTCGAAGACGCTGCTCGCAAACGTCTCGTTCCCCGTCACCTGCCCTTGGTTCCCGTGAACGAAAATCTCTATCTGGCTGATCCCGGCGCGGTTATCGCTCACCTCCACTCCATCGGACTGCGTCACCAGAATGTTCGTCGCCACCGTCGCGCATGTGTCCGCGGCCGTGCACGGCGCCCAAAAATTGTTCGTCACCGTGTTGCTCGAAATCGCGCCTCCTGCCCCAAAGCCGATCTGGATCCCGTTCTGAGCCGCTCCTGCGTTCGGCCCGATGCCCGTCACCACGTTCCCATGTACGGACACTTGTGTTCCCACCTCGTCGGCGGTGATCCCGTTTTTCTGGAAATCGTGGATGGCGGACTTCTCAATTTCGACGTTGGAAACACCACCCCCTCCGCTTTGCACGAAAATTCCGGTGCCGCTCTGGCAGCCTCCCAGACCTGTGCCTAACCTGAAGTTGCGAATGGCCACGTGGCCGATCTGGCCCGAGGCGTTTTGAAAAGCGATTCCGAAAAGCCGGGGCGCGCACTGTGTCACGCCGTTGTTCGCGCCGTCCACGATCAGGCCCTCGATGGTGACGTCGGTCGTGCTGGCCACCAGAATCGCCGCTGCCAAGGGTGTGCCGTCGAGCAAACTCGTCGTGTTCTGCTGCATCGTGCCAGGCATCAGAACCGCGCCGCTGTCTGCCGCGATGGTCAACGGTTTGTGGATCGCCACTTGTTCGGCGTAATTTCCCTTGCAAACGCGAATCATTGCGCCAGGAGTCGCCGCGTCCACGGCATCTTGGATCTTGGTGAATCCCGCATTCGGACACTGCACCTTGTCATCGTCAACAACGAGTTGTTGCCCGCCGATCGCGGGAATGGGCAAAAGCAACAAACCGAGCAATATAGCCAAGGCGCAACAAAGTTTAAGTGAGAAATGCACTCTCATCGGGGTCCCCCTTCAGAAGCGGCGCTTCGCGGGATCGCCCGCGCAGGCGACTCGCTACGCCCTCAGGGATTGAGGCTGGAGGTTAGATGGCCCGAATCTACCAACCCGATTGGAGCCAGGCAATAGTACCTGCCCGCCCTCTATAGTGGCCGGGCGGAACCTTTTCTGCGCGTAGCTGAAGGGGCCGCCTCTATCGAAGGCTCCGGATGGGCTCCGGAGGATTTATCATTTCCTCTGAAATTGCCTTCCAGCTCTTGAGCGGCTCGCGGCCGTGCGCCGCCTGTGAGCGCCTCTTCCGTCCCAAACGCCATGATGCTCACGTCTTCGTCATCCTTGAGCGCGCGCCCCAATTCTGCCTCAACCGCGGCGCGCGTCTGCGGTTTCAGCGACCGCGCCTTATAAATCAAGACATTCGGCATATCACCCTTTTCCTAAAGGAACGTTTTGGCCGTTCATCCTGCTCGCTCGCGTTGGGGTGCGAGTATGAATTAGCTCCACACTGCGAAATATAAGGTGAATGCCCTAATTGTGTCTTAAGAAATAACCACTGTGCGCCGATTAACGCCCTCGCCCTCCATTGTGGTGGCCGGTCTTCAGACCGGTGCTTTTGGCGATTTTCTCTTCTCTGTTTTCTGGTTTCTAGTTTCGCTCCACCTCGCTCCTCACCACTCCGCAGAGCTGGCACGACCATTGCGAACCCAGCGTCAACAATTGCGCCCCGCAAAACGGGCACACCGTATCCGCGGGCGGAATGGTAGCCAGCTTTTCTTTCAACGTCGCCTCCTTCTTTGTACGAAGCAGATGCATAAGCGTGAGAATTGCCCCCACGGGCGCCGCAATCCGCAAACCCCAAAATACTGGCACAGCGTCCGGATCGTCGGGAACAATCCAGGAAACCGCCGCGAAGAGCACCAGAATAAATAACTCCGCCCATTTAAATCCGCGCCGCGTCTTCGTGGTTACATGCGGATCGCGCCCACACACCGTGCATACCCAGCGTTTCCAAAATCCTGCTGGCAGGATCGGAATCCAAAAAATGTGCCCCCATCGAACGTCCGCACCTGCACCGCCCGCCGCGCCTCCCCGCACACCAGGCAGTAGTCGTCGCGAAACGCCACCCGCTTCGTCTTCCAGTGATAAACACCGTAAACGATGAACAACCCCGCCCCCTTCTCCATCCGAAAACGCCGAAGATTCTACACCTTCTACACCATCTGTTGATTGCGTTGCGTGACCGCCGGCGCTCCGGCCCAGTGCCGCATCCCTTCACGCCTTTGTGAAGAGTGCGGGTGTTGAATTTGACTTTGACTGCCGTCTTTCAGTCCACAAAGTCCGCCTTAACCCCTTTCCCTCCAATAATTTCAAGAAAATGCAACAATCCTCTTGACCTTTCCATAATTTGTGATATACTTTACCTCGTAGATAACTGCGTTTGGAGTGCGGGAGCTTGTTTACCCTAGAAAGACCCCAGCGTCACCGTTCTCGCGGAGTCGGCCGGCATTCCCCTGAACGATTCCACTCGCTGCCTGTATCGCTACGCCAACGGTAAGCGTTGCCGCCTCACTGGCTCGCAACCTCACTTCGGCCTCTGTCCTCACCATTTCAGCCCGACCAAACCCACCGCTTCCCTCGAGTTGTACAACGATGCGGAAGACCTTACCGCCGACCTCCTCCCTCAACTCTCCGAACTCTCTCCTGCTATTGATCTCCGCCAGTTTCTCGCCCGCCTTCTTACTCTGGTCACCAAGGGCCGCGTCTCGCCTCGACGCACCTCCGTTCTCGCTTACATCACCAATCAGCTCCTCCACTCTCACCCCCGCCATCAGCCCTGAAGACAATTCCGCCTGGAATGAGGCTCCAAGCATTGCTCCGCTCCCGCAGCCAGAGTATCCTCTCTTTTCTCACGGAGGACTCGGATGCGAATCGGTGTGGCAGGGAAGTGGTTCATCATCGGATTCATCTTTGCGGCAATATTTTCCAGTTCGGCCGCCGGGCAGCAACTCGACCAGAAGGTCGGCCAGCAATACGACCAGAAACTTTTCTCCGAAATGCGCTGGCGCTGCATCGGCCCGTTCCGCGGAGGCCGCACCGTGGCCATCTCCGGCGTGCTGCATCAGCCGAACGTTTTCTACATGGCCGCCGTCAACGGCGGCGTCTGGAAAACTACCGATTTCGGTAACACCTGGAATCCGATCTTCGACGATCAGGCCACTGGCTCCGTTGGCGCGCTGGCTGTTGCCCCTTCCGATCCGAACATCATCTATGTCGGCAGCGGCGAAGGATTGCAGCGCCCCGATCTCGCGACCGGCGACGGCGTTTACAAATCCACCGACGCGGGGAAAACCTGGACACATTTGCAAAACCTGCGCGACGCGCAGCAAATCACCGCCATCCTCGTCGACCCGAAGGATCCCAACCGCGTTTTCGTCGCCACCGAGGGACATCCTTACGGCCCCAACGCCGAGCGCGGCGTTTTTCGCTCCACCGACGGCGGACAATCGTTCCAGAAAGTTCTCTACAAGGATGAAAACACCGGCGCCGCCGATCTTGCCTTCGATCCCACAAATCCGCAGACGATTTATGCCGTGTTGTGGGCCGCGCGCGTTGCGCCCTGGGAAGTTCGCAGTGGCGGATCGATCTATATCGCAGGCAGCGGACTTTTCAAATCCACCGATGGCGGAAGCACCTGGCGCCCGCTCACAAAAGGATTGCCCACCGCCGCCGAGGAACTCGGCCGCATGGGCATCGCTGTTGCTCCTTCGCAACCCAATCGACTCTACGCCAGCATCGAAGCCAAGCGCGGCGTCGCTGGCATTTATCGCTCCGATGATGCCGGCGAGTCTTGGAAGCAAGTCAATAGCGACGGCCGCATCGGCGGCCGTGGTCCGGGCGCGATGGGCATTGCCGTCGCTTCTGACAATCCGGAAGTCATCTACGTTGCGAACACCACGACGTGGAAATCCACGGACGCTGGAAAAACATTTGTAGGTTTCAAAGGCGCGCCGGGCGGCGATGATTATCAGCGCATCTGGATTAGCGCGGAGAATCCGAAGACCCTTGCCCTCAGCTCCGATCAAGGCGCGGTCCTCAGCGTGAACGGTGGCGAGACGTGGAGCAGTTGGTACAACCAGCCCACGGCGCAGTTTTATCACGTCACCACCGACAATCGTTTTCCGTACTGGGTCTACGGCGCGCAGCAGGAAAGCGGTTCCGTGGCGACGCTGAGCCGCAGCGATTATGGCGAAATTACTTTTCGCGACTGGCATCTCATCGGGATTTTCGAGTATGGCTACATCGCGATCGATCCGCTCGATCCTAATATTTTGTATGGCGACTGGCTCACGCGCACGAAGCAGGATATCGGAGAATACGCGAAGGTTACGCCGGAGCCGATTCGCCGCGGCGAATATCGCTATACGCGGACGCTACCGGTGGTTTTTTCGCCGCTCGAACCGCATACACTTTATTTCGCGGCCAACGTCCTTTTCAAGACGACGGATGCGGGAAACAGTTGGCAGGTCATCAGTCCCGATCTGACGCGGGAAACTTATGAAACTCCCGCGAATCTCGGCGTTTTCGCGGCGAGCGATCCAGAAAAAGGCAAACACCGCGGAGTTATTTACGCCGTCGCTCCTTCGTTTAAGGAAGCGAACACCATCTGGGCAGGAACAGACGATGGATTAATTCACATCACGCGCGACGGCGGGAAATCCTGGCAAAACGTTACGCCGTCGCAGTTGAAGCCGTGGAGCAAAGTCTCGATTATCGATGCCTCGCATTTCGATGCGGGCACGGCGTACGCGGCGATCAATTCGTTCCGGCTCGACGATTTGCGCGCGCACATTTACCGCACGCGCGATTTCGGGAAATCATGGACGGAAATCACAAAAGGAATTCCGGGTGGCGGCGCCAGCAACGTGGTGCGGGAAGATCCGCTTCGAAAGGGTTTGCTCTTTGCCGGAACGGAAGGCTCGGTCTACGTTTCGTTTAACGATGGAGACGACTGGCAGCCGCTGCAACTGAATTTGCCGCATACTTCGATGCGCGACCTTGCAATTCATGGCGACGATTTGATTGTTGCCACGCACGGCCGCTCGTTCTGGATTCTTGACGACATCACGCCGCTGCGGCAAGTAAACGCCGACACCGCGAAAGAGACTGTGCATCTTTTTGCGCCGCAAGAAGCGATTCGTTTTCGCTGGAATCGTAATCCAGACACGCCGCTTCCACCGGAAGTTCCCGCCGGAAAAAATCCCCCTGACGGCGCGATCATCGATTACTACCTCGCATCCAGTTCGAACCAACCGGTGACACTGGAGATTTTCGACGAGCAGCAACACTTCGTGCGCCGCTATTCCAGTGCGGACAAGCCGGAGCCGGTGGAAAAAACCGCGGCCGAGCATCCTATTCCGATGTACTGGGTGCGCCCGACGCAAATTCTTTCTGCGGTTGCCGGGATGCACCGTTTCGCCTGGGACTTGCACTACGACTCCCCGGAATCTCTCGGGCACGAATTTCCAATTTCCGCAATCGTGCACGACACGCCAAAATATCCGCTCGGAGCGTGGATCGTGCCAGGGAATTACACCGTGAAGCTTACAGTGGATGGGAAGAGCTATTCTCAGCCGCTCGTTGTGAAGATGGACCCGCGCATCAAGACTTCGGCCACGGATCTTCGCAAGCAATTTGAAATGGAGAGCGCCTCGGTCGAAGGCATGAATAGGAGCTTCGACGCGCTCGCGCAGGTTCGCTCGGTGCGCGCACAGTTGAAGGAGCGCGCGGCGAGAGCGAAAGGCGCGGTTGCCGATGCGATCGCGGCTCTGGACAAACAAGCCGGCGAGCTGGAAGGGGCGGCGCGGAGCAATTTCTTCGGCTTGCCTCCCGGAGCGAAGCAGCCAGAGAATTTTTCGAGCTTGAACCAGCATTTCAGCGGCATCCTGTCCGTTGCAGACAGCGCCGATGCGGCTCCCACGATCCAAGCAACCACTCTTTACAAAGAACTGGAGGAAGACCTCGAGAAACTCGTCGATCGCTGGACGAAGATCCGGCAGCAGGACATTTCGGCCCTCAACGCCAAGCTGAAAAAAGCCAGGCTTGCACCGATCGATCCGGGCAAATCAGCCGAAACTCCCGCCGCGGATGCGGATGGCGACGATGTGCCATGAGCCGTTGCTCGGCAGGCGATTCTCGAAAGGGACGGGAATGAAAAGCTTGCGAACATCTCGCATCGTGCTTGGTTTCACGTTCCTCTGCTTCAGTGGTTTTGTGATGGCGAGCGTTGAGCGCGCGCAGCAGATCCCGGAATCGCTTTATTCCGAAATGAAATGGCGGATGATCGGGCCATTTCGCGCGGGGAAGGTGAATGCGGTGGCGGGCGTGCCTGGAAATCCGGGCGTCTACTATTTTGGCGCGGATGGCGGCGGTGTTTGGAAGACGACGGACGGCGGGACGGTGTGGAAACCGATCTTCGACAAGGAGCCGGTTGCTTCGATTGGAGCGCTGGCGCTGGCGCCGTCGAATCCGAAAATCATTTACGTGGGAACGGGTGTCAACACGATTTTTGCCGACAGCAACTATGGAGATGGAATTTACAAATCCGTGGATGGCGGAGAGAACTGGCAGCATGTGGGGTTGGAGGACACGCGGCACATCGGGAGAATCCTGATCGATCCACGGAATCCGGACGTCGTGCTGGTTGCGGCGATGGGTCACAGTTCAGGACCGAACGAAGAGCGAGGCGTTTTTCGCTCGACGGATGGCGGGCGGACGTGGAAAAAAGTTTTGTACAAAGACAATGTGACGGCGGCGATCGACCTTTGTTTTGAGCCGGGCAATCCGCGCGTGGTGTACGCGACGCTGTGGCACGGGATTCGAAAGCCCGGACAAAAAGGAACGTCGTACGGGCCGGGGAGCGGGCTCTACAAATCAACCGATGAAGGCGTGACCTGGAATCAGATCACGGGAAACGGTCTCCCTTCCGGAGAATGGGGGCGAGCGGGAGTCGCAGTGGCGCCGGGAAATCATGGACAGCGCGTGTATGTGATCGTGGAAGCGAAGGATAAGAAAGGCGGGCTGTTCCGGTCAGACGATGCGGGAGCGACGTGGAAAAAAGCGACGGAGGACAAGCGGATCGAAGGGTCTTGGTACATGAGCGAGATTTTCGTGGACCCGAAAAATGCCGATATTGTGCATGTACCTTCGCAAAACTTGTACCGTTCGAATGATGGCGGGCACACGTTTACGGCCATCAAGGGCGCGCCCGGGGGAGACGACTATCACTCGGTGTGGATCGATCCGACAAATTCGCTGCGCATCATGCTGGGAGTGGACCAAGGAGCAACGATCAGCTTGAACGGCGGGGAATCCTGGACCACCTGGTACAACCAGCCGACGGGAGAATTCTACCGACTCGCCACGGATCATCGGTTTCCCTACTGGGTGTACGGCCCGCAACAGGACAGTGGAACGGCGGGCATCGCCAGCCGCGGGAACAACGGGCAAATCACGGAGCGGGATTGGTTCCCGGTTGGACCGGGAGAAAGCGGCTACACGATTCCTGATCCGCTGGACCCTGATGTGGTTTACAACGCGGGGCCGGGCGGCAGCGTAGTGCGTTTGTCAAAAATTACTGGACAGGTGCGCGATATTTCTCCCGCGGCGGTTTCTTTTGGGACCAAGTACCGATTTAACTGGACGATTCCAATGGTATTTTCGCCGCAGGATCCGCACTTGCTTTATCTTGGCACACAATTCCTGATGAAAACGATAGATGGAGGAACGAGCTGGCAGACGGTGAGTCCGGACCTGACGCGCACGCGCGTGGATGAAAAAGATAAGAAGCAGGCGCTGGGAACGATCTTGACGATTGCGCCGTCGGAGATCAAGGAAGGCGTGATCTGGGTGGGAACGGATGACGGGAACATACAGTTGACGAAAGACGGGGGCGCCACGTGGCAAAACGTCACTCCGGCGGGCGTATCGGAGTGGAGCACGATCAGCATCATCGAAGCGTCGCACTTCGACGCGGGAGCCGCGTACGCCGCCGTGAACCGCAACAATCACGATGATCTGCGTCCGCACTTATTTCAAACGCGAGATTTTGGAAAAACATGGCAGGAAACGGTCAACGGGATTCGCGACGGAGATTTTGTCCGCACGGTACGGGAAGATCCGGTGCGCAAGGGTTTGTTATACGCGGGGACCGAGCGGGGAGTTTACGTTTCGTTTGACAATGGAGAACACTGGCAATCCCTGCGGCTAAATATGCCGGTGGTGGCCATCCATGATCTGGCGATTGAGCAGGATGATTTAGTGGCGGCAACTTATGGGCGTTCGTTTTGGATACTGGATGACGTCACGCCGCTCCGGCAGGCGGAGGGGCGCAGGGCATCTTCAGGCGCGCGTTTGTTTGCGCCGCGAACGACCGTCCGCGTCCGCCGCGACGAAAATCAGGATACGCCGCTGCCGCCGGAAGCTCCCGCGGGGAAGAATCCTCCTGACGGCGCGATACTGAATTACTTTTTGCCCGCGAATTCCTCCGGAGACATTCAGCTGGAAATTTACGACGCGGACGAAAAACTGGTACAGAGTTTTTCCAGCGCGACGATGCCGAAAGAGCCGGAGGAGACTCCGTTTGTGGCGGCGTATTGGATCGGGCATCAGCAGCCGCCCTCGAAAACGGCAGGGATGCACCGGTTTGTTTGGAACCTGCGCTATGCCGATCCGCGGGCGATGCATCCGCAGTCTCCTTACAACTATCCGATTGCGGCCATTGTAGGTTCTACGCCGCTGCCGCCGCAGGGGCCGCTGGTGCTACCGGGGAAGTACGAGGTGCGGCTGAAAGCAGGGGGTCAAGTTTTTCGCCAGCCTCTCGAAGTCAAGATGGATCCGCGGGTGGCGGCCGTACGCAATGAATTGCAGAGTTCGCTGGAGCTGCAACTAAAAATCTCCGCGCTGTTGGGAAAAAACTTTGAGGCTCACCAACAAGCGAAGGAATTGCGCGAGCGGTTGGCTGATTTGATGAAGCGTCCGAAGGAAGATCCCGTTGCCGTTGCCGCTAAGGCGCTGGAGGTGAAAGTAGCGGAGCTTGCCGGGGAAGCTACGCCGATACTGGAGACACCCAAAACGGCGAGTTTCAATGCAGTGAACGATACGTTGACGGCGCTGATGGCGCTGGTGGATGGAGCGGACTTCGCGCCATCGGAAGAATCATTCGCTGCGTACCGGCGGATTTGCAAGGGTTCAAATGAGGCTTTTGCGGCGTGGCAGGAATTGAAGAACAAGGACCTAGCGGCGCTGAATACTCTGCTTGGCAAGAGTAATCTCGCAGCGCTTCCCGAGGTTCCCGACATAGCAGCCGAGGCGGCTTGCGGGAATTAAGTGCACTCCGCACAACGGTCTTAGACACAGACAAAGCAGCAGTAAACCTACTCTAGCGAGCTCCGTGTTGCCGACTAGGGGCAGCATGCTGCCCCCTACATTGAAGCAGCAACTTACTGGAGTTGAGAGAGAGCAGCGAGGACTTCGGCGCTGTGTTTTTCGGCGTTTACGTTGAGGTAGGTTTTGCGGACGACGCCAGTAGGATCGATGAGAAAGGTGTGGCGGGCGGAAAGTTTGGCGACGCCCAGGTTCACTAGCGAGTCGTAGGACGAAGAAACCTCGTACTTGGTATCGGCTAGCAGCTTGAAGCTGAGACTTTCTTTGGCGCAGAACTTCTGGTGGGTAGCTTCGTCCTGGACGCTCACACCGACGATGATTGCGTTTTTCTGCTCGTACTGGCGCAGGTCGCGCTGAAAATTGTGAGCTTCCCTGGTGCAGCCGCTGGTGAAATCCTTGGGATAGAAATAGAGAACGACCCATTTGCCGCGCAGATCGCGGAGGCTGAGCGGTTTGCCATCCTGCGAGTTCAAGGTGAAGTCCGGCGCGGGAGTGCCGGAGGAAGGCGCTTTCTCACCGGTGCGCATGGCGCGGACTACGGCGACTCCAACCAGTAGAACGATTACAACGGCAAAGATCCAAGTCATTTTCATCTCGCACACTCAACTTTAGATTTGAAATGGACGCGTTTACAACTCGGCTATTCCTTTTGGCTGAACAAGCCAAAGCCTATTCGAAACTGAATGGTATTGATGCCGGGATTTGGGGTAGCAAGTCCGGCGTTCGAAATATGCATGTAGCGAACTTCAGTGCTGATGTTGTATTTGCTGCGCAGGAAGTGCAAGCCGACGGCGCCGCCGGTAGTGAAATTGATGCGGGACGTTGCTTCGGGGACTTTGGTATTGGCAAAGAGAGTGCCGCCGCCGATTTCTAGATAGGGAACGATGCTGCCGTGAGTGTCCAGCGCCCATTTGAAGGCGAAAGGATTTATTCCAACGCCGTAAGCGGTGTTCGTTTTCTGAGCAACGAGGAAGACCGGAACGGCATCCACTGCATATTCCAGGCGGCCGCGAAGAAAACCTGGCCCGTGCGGCTTGGTGAGGATCAGGCCGTAACGAAAACCCACGTTCCAGACGCCGTCGCCGGACTGACTACCGTTGATGCCGTGGCCGCCTCCGGTCCAAACTTGCAGTTCGTGGCCGCCCTCGACCGGGCCGGCTTGAGCGCGAACCATCTGAGCGCTGAAGAATAGGACGAAGAAGAGGACCGTCAAAGATCTTTTCACTGCTGTGTCTCCTTCGGGTTGTTTGATTCGGGCCACCCGTATATTGGTGCAGAGAAGATATAGAAAATTTGTTCGAAAGGCGAATGACTTGTAGATAGATCGCGATTCCGGTTGACACGAGACCGTATTAAGCATAGTTTACCAATATAGTTTATTGAGATTAACTAGGATCAAGCGGTGAGTGGAAGCAAATTCTGGGGTGTTCATCGTCTTGTAATCGGCTGTGTTCTACAAGATTAAGAATGTGCCGGCAGCCCGGCAACGCGGGTCAGAGGCATAGACCAAGGAAGCAGGGAGATTGCAAAAGTACAAGCTGCTGTTCGGTCTCGATGCCGGAGTAATCCTTGCGACTTTGTTGTTGGGCGGCGCGCCGCGGCTGTGGGCGCAAGACAAAGCCATAACAGCGGAACAACAGTCTGCTCAAGTGCCGAAGCAGAACTCTGAAGCTGCCCCCCCGACCATGTTTCCGCATCCGGAGTCGGACCGCTGGTGGATTTCTGGCCAGGCAAATTTCATATCACAATGGCATCCGGCGTTTCATTCACCCTATCAAGGTCCACGGAGCCTGCCTCCGCAAGCGCAGGATGCGACTTCGCGAGTCCTCACGCTTTTCACGGGCGTGCGGCTCACGAACGGGGCTGAACTGCTCTGCGACGTTCAGGAAACTGGTGGCCATGGCATTGGCGAAGCGGTCGGTCTGGCGGGCGTCACCAATCTGGATATCGTGCGGAATCCTGACCTGAGCAAAGCACCGTACATCGCTCGACTCATGTGGCACCAAGTCATTCCCCTTAGCAACCAGAAAATCGACAGCTCCCGTTCGCCGCTCTCGCTTTTTTCTTCGCTTCCCGAGCGCAGGCTCGAAATTCGCTTTGGGAAGTTCAGCATGGCGGATTTCTTCGATAACAATACCTACGGTACGGACACCAGTTTCCAGTTCATGAACTGGACCGTGGACAACAACGGCGCGTACGACTACGCGGCGGACACGCGAGGGTTCACGTTTGCGGCGATGCTCGAATATCACGAGCGGCGCTGGGCGGTACGATTTGCGGAAGCGCTGATGCCGAAAGTGGCCAACGGCATACACCTCGATGCGGAAATGAGCCGGGCCCGGGCAGAAAATATCGAGGTCGAACTCCACGGTACGGTGTTTCGGCATCGGGAAGGAATTATCCGTTTCCTGAGTTTCATCAATCATGCCAACATGGGCAGCTATCGAGAAGCGGTCGACAACTTTCTGGCAGGCCGGACCACTGTGCCGGATATCACCGCTCATCCTCTGCGAACAACGATCAAGTATGGGTCCGGCGGCAATTTCGAGCAGCCCCTTAATAGCTGGATGGGCGGGTTCGGCAGGTGGGGATGGGACGAAGGCCAGCATGAGTCGTATGCTTATACGGAAGTAGACCAGACGGTGGAGATCGGCGCCGGCGGCAACGGAAAGAGATGGAATAGAAAATTCGATCGCGCCGGTGTGGTTTTTGTTTCGAATGGCATTTCGCGCGATCATCAACAATACCTAGCGCTCGGTGGTCATGGCTTTTTGCTCGGCGATGGCCGCCTCAATTACGGCCGTGAGAATATTATCGAGACTTATTACACGCTCCATTTTTGGCGGGGAATATTCCCATCGTTTGGATTACAGCACATCAATAACCCCGGATATAACCGGGATCGCGGGCCGGTGGTTGTACCGACGTTGCGCCTCCATCTGGAGTTATAGATCCCAGTACGACGAAACTTCTTGGCAGCGGCGCGAAAGTCTGCTAACTAAGTGCTGCTGATTTCGTCGGAGTAATAAAGATTCGCCGTTTTGGTCCTTTCCGTTGGGGTATTGTCACCTACCGTTGGGTTGGGGGAGTTCATGAAAGTAGAATTGCGGCTGACTTCGGTTAGGAAGTTCTCCCGGATAATCCGTTTTTTCCTCCCTTTGCTGATGGCCATGGCGTTTTTTTCTATCACGGCCAACGCGCAGACTGTTGATGAAGTAATCGCCAAAAACATTCAAGCGAAAGGAGGAGCGGACAAGCTGAAATCCGTGCGCAGCCTGCGCACTACAGCGAAATTCAGCCAGGGATCTTTTCGCGCCGATTTTCGGCAAGAAAACAAACGGGCGGATAAAGTGCGGGAAGAATTCATCATCCAGGGCCTGGCGCAGGTGCAGGCGTACGACGGCAAGACGGGATGGCAGATTTCTCCGTTTGGCGGGCGCAAGGATCCGGAACTGCTTTCGCAGGACGATTCGAAAAGCTTGGTCGTAGATGCCGACATCGATGGGCCGCTGGTGGATTACAAGGAGAAGGGCCATAAAGCCGAACTGGTGGGGCACGACTCGATGGAGGGAACGGATTGCTTCAAGATCAAATTGAGCATGAAGAACGGCGACGTGCGCTACTACTATCTGGATGCGGACTCGTACCTGGAGCTGAAACTGGAAATCCAAACCACGATTCGTGGCGCGCTGCAGGAGAACGAACTGTATTTCGGCGATTACGAGCAAGTGAACGGCATCTATTATCCGTTTGCGGTCGAGCAGGCGCAGAAGGGCAGTGCTTCGCGCGCGCAGATCTCGGTCGTGAAGATCGAACAAAATATTCTGCTGGAAGACACGCATTTCTCTATGCCGGCGTCCAAACCGGAGACGAAGGCGCCACCGGCTGGGAAGTAACTATTGAAAAAGAATAGGCGAAAATGACTCTCCTGGAATTTCCCTGGATGGATTAAGTCTAAGAGCCGTTGCTACAACTTTAATGCTGAGGAATCCGCCGATATGAGCAAGACAATCCGCTGCTTTGCCGCCGTGATGATGGTGGTTCTAGCGATGATGATGTTTGCCGGGCCAGCGTGGGCGCAAAACGCCAAATTCGACTCGGACACGATTTCGGGTCTGGGTGCGCGGAACATCGGCTCCGCGGCCATGAGTGGGCGTGTAGCGGCTATTGCCGCGGTGAAGGAGGACGGCCGGCTCACTGTGTACGTGGGAGCAGCAAGCGGCGGCGTCTGGAAATCTTCGAACGGCGGCACGACGTTTAAACCGGTGTTCGACAAGGAGGGTGCGCAATCCATCGGCGCTGTCGCCATCGATCCGCAAGCGCCGAAAACAATTTGGGCCGGGACGGGTGAAGCATGGACGCGCAACAGCGTGTCGATCGGCAACGGCATTTATAAGTCTACCGATGGCGGTGACAGTTGGACCAACATGGGACTGCAGAATTCCGAGCGCATCGCAAAAATAATTATCGATCCGAAGGACAGCAACACTGTTTATGCGTGCGTGCCCGGAAAATTGTGGAGCGACAGCGAGGATCGCGGGGTTTACAAGACGACGGATGGCGGCAAGAGTTGGAACAAGATTCTTAAAGGCAGCAATCTCTCGACGGGCTGTTCGATGATTTCCATGAATGTGCACGACCCTAAGGTTCTTTTCGCGGGCATGTGGGATTTTCGCCGCAAGGGCTGGACATTCCGTTCCGGCGGGGAGAATGCTACCGCGCCAAGCGGCAGCGGATTTTTTCAGACCACGGATGGCGGCGCGACCTGGAAGGAACTGGATGACAAGAGCGCCAAAGGTCTCCCTGCGAAACCGTGGGGACGCGTTGCAGTCACTATTGCGCCATCAAAACCGAATGTGGTGTACGCGATGATCGAGTCAACGCGCAGCGCTCTATTTCGCTCCGAGGATGGGGGCAAAACGTGGGAAGAGCGGGACCGCAGCAATTGGATGGTATGGCGGCCGTTTTACTTCGCCAATTTGATCGTTGATCCGAAAAACGAAAACAAAGTGTACAAGCCGGACCTCACGTTGATCATGAGCGAAGACGGCGGCAAGAGCTTTAGCGGAATCGGGAACGGCGCGCACGGCGATTTTCACGATGTGTGGGTGAATCCGGACAATACCGATCACGTAATCGCCACAGATGACGGAGGTGTTTGGTATTCCTACGATGGAGGCAACACCTGGTGGAAGGGCAACAACCTGCCGGTCTCGCAGTTCTATCATGTGAGCACGGACAACGCCGATCCTTACCACGTTTTCGGCGGCTTGCAGGACAACAGCGTGTGGATGGGCGACTCGCAGTATCCGGGCGGGATTACCAATGGCCGCTGGGAAAATCTTTTTGGAGGGGACGGGTTCTGGGTGTTTCCGGATCCTGCCGACGAGAAGAACTACGTTTATGCCGAATCGCAGGGTGGCTTTATTGGGCGAGTCAATCGGATCACGCTGGAAGGCCGGCTGATCAAGCCGGAACCCAATTATGGAGAAGGGAAGCTGCGCTTCAACTGGAATACTCCGATCCATATGAGCCCGAACGAGAAAGGGACGATTTACATCGGCGCGCAATTCCTGTTTCGGTCACGAGACCACGGCCAGTCGTGGGAGCGCATCTCGCCGGACCTAACCACCAATGATTCAGAAAAACAGAAGCAGGAAGAATCGGGCGGCGTCACCGTCGACAATTCTTATGCGGAGATGCACACGACGATCTACTCGATTAGTGAGTCGCCGCGCGATGGACAGACGATCTGGGCCGGAACCGATGATGGGAATCTTCAGTTGACGCGCGATGGCGCGAAGAACTGGACCAACGTCGTTGGCAATGTTCCGAGCTTGCCGAAAGCTTCATGGGTTTCGTGGGTGGAAGCCAGCCTCTATGACGCAGGCACAGCTTATGCAACATTCGATCGCCACACGTTTGGAGATATGGAACCTCACGTCTTCAAGACCACGGACTATGGGAAGACCTGGACGTCGATCGTGCCCGCGGACAGTGGCGTGCGTGGATACGCGCATGTGATTAAGGAAGATACGGTCAAGCCCAATCTGCTATTTCTGGGCACGGAGTTCGGACTGTGGATTTCACCGGATGGCGGCAAGCAGTGGGCGCGATACAAGGGCCACGAATTTCCCATGGTGGCTGTCCGGGACATCGTCGTACATCCGCGCGAATCGGATCTGGTGATTGCCACGCATGGGCGAGGCATCTGGATCGTGGACGACATCACGCCATTGCGAAAACTGACTCCGGAAGTTGTAGCGCAAGAGGCGGTATTCCTGCAGGCCAAGCCTGCGCAGCAGCGGCTGCCCGCCCAAGGTGGCTGGGCGGAAGGTAGCGCGGTGTTCACCGGACCGAATCCTCCGGACGCGGCGCTGATTACCTATTACCAGAGCAAGCGGCACATTTTTGGAAAAATGAAACTGGAAATTTTCGATTCGCAGGGCAAGCTGGTGGACACGCTTCCTCCGAACAGCCGCCGGGGCATCAGCCGCGTGGAATGGCCGATGCGGTTGAAGGCGCCGCACGTTCCGCCGGCGGCTACGGCAGCGTTTGAAGCTGCTCAGGGCCCCAGAGTCATGCCAGGCAACTACACGGTGAAGATGGCGCGCGGCAAAGAGACCTACAGCACGGAGCTCAAGGTGGAAGTCGACCGGCGCGCGAAATTCACAATGGAAGACCGCAAACTGGAATTCGACGCAGCCATGCGCCTGCACCGCTTGCTTGGAGAGATGAGCTTTGATGTCGACCGCATCAATGGCGTGCACAACGGGCTCGTGGAGCGCGGCGCAAAGCTAAAGGGAGACGCCGTCTTCAGCAAGCGGCTACAGGAACTCGCCGGTAAAGTGGAAGCAATGCGAAAGAAAATTGTGGCCACGACGGAAGGCGGCGCCATCACAGGTGAAGAGCGCATACGCGAAAAGACGACGCAACTCTATGGTGCTATTTTGAACTATGAGGGCCGTCCAGGCGACTATCAGATGGCGCGCATCGATTCGCTGAAAAAGGAGCTCGATGACGTGGCCGGCGAATTCGAGGCCTTTGTTAGCAAGGAGCTTCCCGCGGTGAACAAGACGCTTTCGCAGAAAAAACTGGAAGCCATCCAGCCCATCGATCGCAAAGCCTGGGACGCTGCCGACTCCGATTCCGGAGCCGGCGCTCCCGGAGCCGCCAGCTTCTTCCACGAACGCGACTAGCTCCCGCACAGCCAAAAACCGCGGCATTGTCCGTGGATGCAGACAAAAATGATTGGTGCTCGCGGTGGTGCGCAGTCAATCTGCCTATCCGAGAAGTTGGCGAGCGTAGGCCGGGGCCTTGCCGGCGTCTTCGTGCTTGAAATAGACGTACACATCGACGCCCTGGGCCAGCCAGGCGTCGAAGCGTTTCTTCCACGCCGTGATTTGCTTCGGAGTGTAATCTTCGAGGCGCAGGCGGGCGTAGGTGAAGCCGGTAGTGAGCACTTCCGGAGGCGTTTGTTTGTCGGTCTCGGAAAGGCAAAGCGCCGTCTTGTGCTGGCGAAGGACGGCATACGTTTCGTCGGTATACCAAGACGGATGGCGGACCTCAAAGGCGAAAGCGAAAGCTTCCGGGCGAAGAGCAAGAAAATCTTCGAGCAGCGGACGGTCGAATTTGAAATTGGGCGGGAGTTGCACGAGGATTGGCCCGAGGTGGTCGCCGTCGTTTAGAACGCTGGCGACTTCCAGGAAACGTTTCAGAGTGCTCTCGCAATTACGGAGCCTTTGAATATGAGTGATTTGCTGGTTGGCTTTCAAGGCGAAGCGAAAGCCTTCGGGAACCGTTTTCGCCCACTGCAGGAGCACGTTCTCCGTGGGCATGCGATAGAAACTGTGATTGATTTCGACTGTCGGGAACTGCTTGGCGTAGAAACTGAGCATCTCCTTATCCGGAAGCTTCTCGGGATAGAAGTTGCCCTTCCACTGTTTGTAAGAGTACCCAGAAGTCCCAACCCTAAGCTGGCCCGCGCTAGGAATGACGCACCTCCGTGCTTTGGGATTTAATCATACGGACCGCAGCCCAGAAAAGGTTGAGGTTCGTGCTGGCTGGCGGTCGCCAACCTATCTCTTGAAGTCCTTGTATGCCGATGGCAAGTCAATGCCAAATTTTGTACACAAGGCGTACACGTCCCGAAAGTCCTTGTCTTTTAGCTCGTAGCCGGAGTGAAATTTCACCACCCATTCGGGTGAAATGCACCTCACCGCTCGGCCTTCTATCAGGCCGGTCCCCGTCAAGGAAGCCGCAGGGTACATCTCTCCATGCTCTTTCGGTCCATATATTCCATTTCCTCGACTATCGAAGACAATGACGTGGACATCGATTTCTCTGCCGCATTCATCGCCTAAAACGAAATTCCAGTCCCTGGCGTGTTCCATCTTTATCTCTTTGTATCCTCTTCCGCATAGCATTTCTTTCAATTTCGGTACGTCCTTCTCCTCAATGGCGATGTCCAAGTCCTGATGAGACCTGCTCTGCTCACCAAGTAGGGCATCGACGCCCCAGCCGCCATCAATCCAGATTTCGACGCCCAAATTCTCAAGGCTGGAATAAAGATCAATTACGTCACTCGAGATCACAGCAGCTTCCCCCGATCACGGCAGGAGATTACGCGCGGGCGCATAAGGAGAGGAAATATCTGCCCAACTCCGGCTTGGCCATCACGGCGCCTTCTTCGTTCTGGGCGGCATGCGTTGACTGAGAAGTTCGATGGCTTGTTCCAGCCGCTGGCGGCGCTTCCAGAAATCGGCCCACAGATCACCCTTTTCTTTCAAGCACGCAAAGACAGTCGTTATGTTCAAAGTCTCGGGGCGCAGGCTGGGACGCAATTCGCGGGGCAACAAGGGAGCGGAAACCGGCGCTTGGGGGAAAGCGCGCACGGAATAGGCGGCAGCCAACGGCCGGCCATGGGCATTTTGCTGAACGTCAATCAACACCCTCCCCGCTGGCCGTTTCGCAACAGTGCGTTCGCCAGTGACCAGATTGGGGTACTCAGCAGTCACCGTTCGCGCGATGATCTCGCCGAAGGTGCGCAACTGCTCGTAAGTGTAGACCGGTTCAACGGGTATATAGATGTGGATTCCCGTGGCCCCTGAAGTTTTCACAAAGTGCGCCAGGCGCAATTCCTCCAGCTTCTCGTGCAACGCTCCGGCGATGGTGACGACCACGGAGAACTCCGTGCCGTCGGAAGGGTCGAGGTCGAAGAAGAAGTAATCGGGATGCTCGAAATCGTCATAACGATTGGACCACGGATTGTGGTCGATGCAGCCGAGGCCGGTCAAAAAGAGAAGGGAAGCGCGGTCGTTGGCGGTGGCATACTGGATGGCGTCCCCTTTTTTTTCCGAATCAATCGGCACGGTTTTGAACCACTCCGGGACGCCTTCCCGCAAATCTTTTTGAAAGAAGGCTTGGCCCTTGATCCCGTCGGGATAGCGTCGCAGAACCAAAGCCCGGTCGCGCAGAAAGGGCAAAATGAAATCCGCTACGCGGTAGTAGTAGGCCAGAAGATTTCGCTTGGTATGACCGGACTCGGGAAAATAGATTTTGTTCAGGTTGCTTAGCCGCAGACGTTTGCCATCCAGTTCGATGGTGACCGTTTCCGAGCGCCCCTTGAACAACTCATTTTCAATCTGGGCTCTTGTGTTGAGCACACGGCCGACGACTTCGGGCGCGCGAACCACGGCTGGAGTGGAGGCGGGTACGTTTGTAGCGGCAACCTCGTTCTCCCATTGGCAATCCGTGGGACGCGCATCCTCGCGGAGCGCGATGAAAACGGCGTGGCGAAGAGCGTGCTCCTGCGTCCAACCGCTGAATTTGACGCGCGCGACCAAGGCTGAAGTAACCCAAGAAGGCTTCTCATTCGTCTCGGGCACGGCATCGAATGGGCTGGCGGGAGTTGCCAATTCTTTCAACCTGCTGCTTAATTCTTTCAGCTTTTTCGCGTCAAACCCGCTGCCAACGTGCCCGATAAAGCGAAGTTTTTTACCTTCATACAAGCCTAACAATAATGAGCCAAAGGGAAGAGCAGGGGTGCGAGCTTCGGTCCAGCCGCCGACAACGGCATCCACCGTCTTGGTGATTTTCAGCTTCACCCAATACGCACTTCGATCAGAAACATACGGGCTGTCGGCGCGCTTCGCGACAATCCCTTCCAGACCATTTTGTTCCGCCAGCGCGAACAACTCTTTTCCGTGTTCCAGCTGATGATCGGCGTAGCGAAACCGTCCTGAGGTATAAAGCAAGCGTTGGAGAAGCTGTTTGCGCTCCAAAAGCGGAGCGTCGCGAAGGTCGTATCCATCGCAGTAGAGAAGATCGAAAGCGAAATATACGGCTGGCATTTGAGCGACCAAGTTTTCGCTGGGCGCCCGCACGTGCATGCGTTCCTGCAAGCGTTCGAAGCTGCTGTGACCTTGGGCATCCAGTGCGACAATCTCTCCGTCAATAACTGCCTGGCGGGCCGCTAGCGCATCGGGTAGAGAAGCCAGTTCGGGATAGCGTTTGGTGATGTCAATCGCATTACGAGAACGCAGTGCCAAATCGCCGTTTTCAATTCTGGCTAGAGCGCGCACGCCGTCCCATTTAATCTCAAACAGCCAGTTGGGATCGGAAAAGGGATGGTCGGCGAGCGTCGCGAGCATGGGTTCCAAGCGAGCTGGCATTGCGCCCTTGCGCGCGCCTTGCAACTCAGACGCCTGAATTAGAGTTGGCTTCCGTTTGGGCGGCAGCTCTTCCTTAATCTCTTCGATCGTGCGGCCGGTAAGCGCGGAACCGTCGTGCTCGTCGATGTTCCAGGAGGAATCTTCGGCGGCATCCTTGTGCTTGATCATCAGCCATTCGTTGCCTTTTTCGCTCTGTTTCAGCTTCACCAGAACAAAGCTGCCCCGCAATTTCTCCCCGTTCAAGCTGAACTTGATTTCTCCCTTTTCCAATTGCTTTAGCGCGCCGAGACTGCCTTCCAAATGAAAAGTGCCGCGGTCCCATACCATTACCGTTCCCGCGCCGTAATTGCCTTCCGGAATTTTCCCCTCGAAGTTGGCGTAGTCCAGCGGATGATCTTCAACGTGCACCGCCAGGCGCTTGTCGGCGTGGCTCTGAGAAGGTCCCTTAGGCACGGCCCAGGACTTCAGCGTCCCATTGATCGCCAACCGGAAATCGTAATGCAGCCGCGTCGCCCGGTGCTTCTGAACCACGAACGTGTCGCCATGCTCGGCCCCGGGACGGACTTCCAACTGCGGCAGTTTCGGCTTTGGCAGCCGGGTGCTTTTACCCGCCGTGGCGGGCTTACCTGCCGCGACAGGTTTCGCCGCCGAGGAGGGCTGATCCTGGACTTTATCGGCGACGAGTTCGGGCGCGCCGGACGGCTCCGGCGTCCGGTCGAAGCGGCGTTTGCGCTTGTATTCTTCGAGCTTGGCCACGAAGGCATTCTATCCCAGACTTTTCCGGGAGCCATGGTTCTACCCTGCCGGTGCAAACTACCATCAAGCTGACTAATAAACCACCTGCCCAGGATTCGCCTTGATTCCTGCCGGGGTAGGCGGCTAATCTTAAAAAGCT
>Ga0137415_10000954_pt1 | contig 28451 bp, 15 predicted proteins | sample CZODoug3_1_1_16f_FD_183082 | JGI IMG/M metagenome (GOLD analysis project Ga0137415, IMG submission 183082) | Vadose zone soil fungal communities from Angelo Coast Range Reserve, California, USA - CZODoug3_1_1_16fungal (Hybrid Assembly) | ecosystem: Environmental > Terrestrial > Soil > Vadose...
AACGCCGGCCAGAGCGGCGCTGAAGCTGGCTAGATTGTCCGAGAAGAACTGGGGATAGGGTTCCGATGGCGCCGCGCTGCGGGGGTTTGCACCCGGACGGTCGAGGAGCCTAGTAAGCCGGGAGAAATTCTCACGTTCCCGGGCGTGATGGAATCCCCCGACAAACACAGCAGGTTTTTGCGACGCCTTCTGGTTCATGTTTGCGAACATGTTTTTCAGAAGCGAGGAGTCATCCGAAAGCAACAGATACTTTCCTCGAACAGCGACGGTGAAATTCCAGAGACCGTCGAGCTCTTGATAGCCGGACTTGGACAGCCATTGCAATCCAAGGTTGCCTGTAGACAAAGAAGGGCGCAAAAAATCGACCAGCGCGGACCGGACGGAAGCTTCCTGCCACTCGGCGGCAGCGAGATAAGCAACGCCGGAGTGAATGCGAACGAAGACACCATCTTTGTCGCGTTCCGTGGCCTGAGTCTGCAGGACAGCAAGCACCCGGGCTTTTTGGAAAAGGTCTTTGAGCGCAGTGGAGGCATCGCCGGAAGCCTGCGTCTTCAACGGGGCTTGATCGATGCGCGTTTCCAGGTCTGAACTGGTGCCAGTTTCGCCGGAAGAGAGTTGAACATCCGGGGCGGTCTGCTGAGCGACGGCCGGGCCCCGGTGAGGTGCAAGAATCTTGGTCTCAAGGAGATCGAGGCAATCCGTGGCCGAAGAGATGGCTCTTACTTCATAGATTCCGGTATCGGCCGGAACGAGACGAACCAGATCAGCGACGGCGGTTGCCGCGTCACCAGTGGGTTGCAGGGCGGCCGCGGATTTCTTCAGCAGAACGCGTTCTTCGCGATATTCCTTACCAGAAAGGAATAAATCAGAAACTGCGGCGCTGTACTGTTTCATGTCCGTGATGTTGCGTTGAATCCAATACGAACGGAAATAGGGACTGGGCACGATCTTTTCGAGATTTAGGACCATGCGCAGATCGCCCAGAGGGCCGGCGGCAGCCACAGCTTGCGACCACCATTGCTCGGCCTCAATCGTGCGGTCCTTGCTGCCAGCCATGAGTTGAATAGCGCCGGCGAGGATATCCACGCGCGTAGCGAGCATCAAATAATCACCGTTGACGGCGAAAGCCACTTCACGGCCGGATTCGGGATCGCGCCGAACGTAGAAGGTGACACCTGCCACGCTTCGTGTCTCGAATTTTGCGCGCGTCTGCCAGAGTGTTGATTGCATGGAGCTGGCCGAAGACAGCTTGGTGATATAGAGAAACTCCAGCTTGCCAATGTCGTAGAGCGCGAGGGCGCTCTGAGCACCCGCTACCTGCGTGAGAAAATTCATGTTCGGTGGCAATCCGGCCGCCGCGGCGAACTGATCGCTGGCGCCCTGCAATCGCAAGAATAGGCGGGAGCGGGAATAGACTTCGTAGTTTTTGCTCTTCACCCAGCTGGCTTTTTGCGGCGAGGCGTTCCAGTCGCCGAGCAGCGTGGAAAAATCCTTGGTCTGCAAATAGAGCAACGGGCCAGCGGGAACGTAGCGAGAAAGCGGAGGCGGTTCGGGAGCGAGGGCTTGGAACGCGGCCCAGCTGGCTCCGATGGAGGCAATGCTCACAAGCAGCAAAATAGCGGCACGTTTCATCGTTATTCACCTCCCGTTGTACTTGCTTTGCTGGGTGTAGCGACTCGCGCAACGAGTCGCGGACGAACGACACGGTCCTGTTCGAGTTCCTGATGGAGAATCGGCTGTCGCGCGAGATTCAGCCGTTCCCGGCGAAGCACGGTTCGCACCTCCGCGAGTTTGCCAGCGATTTCCTTCTGACGCGCGGGGGCCTTTTCGAGCTTTTGTGCGAGCTGCAAATAGGGCAGAGTTTCGTTCCACCGATGTAACCGGACCAGGGCATTCGAAACGGCAAGGGAGATTTGCGCTTGTTCGGCGGGCGAAAGCCTTGCCGCGGTGTAGGCTTGCGCTGGCGTTTCCTCGTCCTCGGAGTCCGTGGCCGTATCGCCAGAGCTGACAATCTCCTCGTCGTTGTTTTCGTCCGGGGAAGCGCGGTGCAGCAACAGATCGCGCAGGAATGGATCAATGGCCAAGAGGGCTAGTTCGTCCGAATGGATACTCTCCGCCGCTTTGAAGAGTGGGATGCGGGCGTCGGCGCGCGCCGGCGTGTCGGCAAGGGCTTTGCTGAGCAGCTGCAATCTTGCGTGGGCATCTGTGGAATTCTCAGCCGCCCTTAGCCGAGCGTCATAGAAGAAAGGCTGCTCTGCCGCGGCAGGGAAAATGGAGCGAGGACTGCCGGACAGGAGTTTCAGCTCCGCGCTCCCAAGGCCTGCGCCCGTCTGTGCGCCGGAAAGAGCAGTAGCGGCTTCGACGCGAATGTTGTACGGGGCTTCCGCGTTGGAAGCAATTTTCGCCAGGCCGTCCGTAGAAGAATTCGCATCCTTTGCGGCCAGCCGGGCCTTCTCGAGGCGCAGGCGGTAAGAAGCTTCCCAAGGAGCGGACTTCACGAGCTGATCGAGGAATTCGACGGCCTCGGCATTGTGGCCGGTCTTTTCGAGGAGCGCCGCGGCGGGATCGAGATTTTCGTAAGGATTGCCCACGGCGGCGGCCAAACGGCGCAAAAGTTCGAGCGCGCCGGGCGTGTCGCCAGACGCAAGGCGAATCTCCGCGAGCCCCAAGAAGTTGGAGGCCACGAGCTGATGATTTTCGATTTCGCGGGCGAAGACAAATTCGATCAGTTTGCGGGCCGACTGTTTGTCACCAGCATCGAAAAGCTGGCGCGCCGCCGCCCGAAGAATTTCCGGCGCAGGAGCGGAGGAAGAGTCGGCACGATAGCCGGCGATCTTCGCGTCGAGAGTTCCCAGTTGAGCGGCAGCTTGCAATTCGAAGGGAACGAGCGCAGCTGCGCGAGCGCGTTGGGTTTCGATGGGGAGAGCGGCAAGATAATCAGCGGCTTGGGAGAACTGTTTGGTTTGAATGAGGTATTTTACCCATTGGACTTGCCACGAGCGCAAATCCTCCAGTGCGCTTTCTTTCTGGAACCCTTCAACGCGGGAGAGAGCATTCTGCTTGTTCTCCAGGATGCGCTGGTAAATCGGTGCCCGTTGCGCAAGCGGAATCCAAGGAGCATTCGCAACGTCGGCCAAGATTTGTGTCGGGTCCGGAGCGGCCGAAGCCAGATCAAGCAGCCACGAGGTGGCCGCCGCGGGATCGCCCCCGGCGAGATAAGCACTGCGAAGCGGAGCATTAGAACGGTAGTTTCCATTGCGCCGGAGATATGTCCGAAGAAGCGCGTCGAGATCAGGTTTCAATGGCGCGAAGAGATGGCGCGTCTGAAGATGCTCGCAAATGTGGGCAGAGTCCGTCCAAAAGCTCTCCGGCACTCGCGCAGTATCGATCTGCCGCGCAAGCGTAGACAGCGCGAGTTTCCATTGAGCAAGGGCTTCGGCGCGGGAACCCTGCTTGTAGTAGGCGAGGGCCAGGCGGTCCAGCACTTCGGCACGGCCAGGGGTGAGCTCGAGAGTGTGAGTGTAATCGCCTATCGCGGAGCGAGCATCGCCGCTCTCGGCGTAGTAGTCAGCGAGAGCCAGATAGCCGGCCGCCGTGGCGGGACTCTGCTCGAGAAGGGCAGGGAGATAATCCTCGGGAGCGCCCTGTTTCGTGACGCCGAGATATTCGCCGTAGCGCGAACCATAGTAGAACCAAATGTCGCCGGCAAGCTGAGCGTTGCGGTCGACTGGCTTGCCTAGCCGCTCGGCGATGGTGTTGTCCCCGAGCGCAGAGAGAAACATCTTGCTTGCTTCTGCTGAAGGCTCGGCAAAGTAAAGACCAGCTAACGCGTTGTAAGCTTTGGACCACACGGGCGGGCGCACACGGCCGCGCGCGGTGACCATCGTATGGACGAGCGCCGCATCGCCATTGGCAACGACAAAGTCGGCAGCTTGCTGGCCCCAAAAAGTCCAGTTCGCGGCAATCTGGGCGAGCTGCGCCGGCCGATGCGTCAACAACAGCGCGAACAATCGTTTCTCATTTTCGCCTCCCAGGTTTTCTGGACCGATAGCAGCGAGCAGCCGCAGTTCGTTTTCTTCGTCGCCCGCAAAGTGATAGGCCTGCGCCGCGGCAATAAACGCCACGTACCGGTTGGGTCCGCTCAGGCGAGAAGAGAAGCGTTCCAACTGAGAACCAAGCTCCGCCAGTGTCAATCGCCTCCGCTGCAATTCGATATAGGCGTTCATGTCGGCGATTAGTTGCTGAGGCTGCTTGTTTGCGCTCATCAATAGCTCGTAACGCCATGCTGATTCTTTTTCCGCAAGGCCGGCGCTCTCCGCCAGGGGAATGGCGAAGTTTTCCACCAAATCGGGCGCAATCATCGATCCGCGCAGCTTCACGGCAAATTCCCCGAAGGAAGCCTTTTCTTCCGGCGTGAAGTAGCGCGCCACTGTGGCACCCATTTCCACCAGGGTTTCTCGCAGCCCTTGGCGCGCGTTTTCCATGCGGATCTGTCTCTGGCGCTGGCGCCATTCGGCGTCCTTCGCTGCCGCGAGGCCTTCTTTGGCGATCTGTTCTTTGATCACCGGCAGAGACGAAGACGCACTCAAAAAAGCGTTTTGCAAAGTCGCGTAGGCGGCCTGCTGCTGGCGAAGCCGCGTCAGGATTCGCACATAGAGCTTTGCGCCGGCATGGTTGTACGTCGAAGCGAGGAGTTCGGCTCCGGCAGACGCAACGCCCTGTTCGGCAAACCCGCGCGCTTGGGCCAGCAGCCCCCAAGATTCCAAGCGCCGTGCCGCTTCAAAAAAGTTCTCTGCTTTCTCCGGGCGGCCATCAATCAGCGCGGTTTTGACCGCGGCGACCACGTCATCCGCTTTTCCTTGCCGGGCGCGAATCTCCGCAATCTTTTCCATCCACTTCGGATCTTTATACGCAAGCTGATAGACGCGGTCGTACTCGCCGATGGCTTCATCGAAGCGCATCATGCGTTCGGCGAGTCCGGCGCGGGCGATGCGCAGGTCGGCGCGATCCGGGCGGATGGCGATGGCCTTCGCGTAAGTTTCAACGGCGCCGGGAAAATCTTCGAGGCTGGTCTGGATGCGAGCGAGAACCATGGACCAGCGATAGTCGCGCGGCGATTGCTGAATGGTTTTGGCGTAGTAGTCCACGAGTTGCTGCTGGCGTTTGTACCGGGCCGCATAGAGTGCGGCTTCGGTCACTACGTTTTCGTCCTCGGGGAAAGCGTTGATGATCTCGATGTATTGGTCCACTGCCCCCGCAAAGTCGGTGAGGCGCGTGAGCGCTGGAATCAACCCGCGACGAAGTGCCGCGATGCGCGCTTTGCGGTCATCGGCGGAGAAAGGAGCGTCCCGAAACAGGGCGATCTTGTCGAGATAAAACTGCTTCAATCCTTGCTGGTCGCCTGACTGAGCGTAAGTGTCCGCCATTGCAGCGAGGTACTGGCTGTCGTAAGGAGAATCTCTTTGAAGTTGAGCGAGTATTTCCCGCGCCTGAGGGAAGAGTCGCGCCTCAGTTGATTTTCGCGCAGCCTCAAAAGCGAATTGCTTGCCAAGCTCGGGGTAGGCATCCTTCGAAGCCTGCTGGAGCACGGCAATGGCTTGAGGATACTGCTTCATGCGCCAATAGAAATCCGCCGTGGAACGGACCACACCGAGTATCTTCGGGTTATCGTGATAAAGAGATTCCACATTTCTCTGCGCGGCTGCGAAGTCTTTGCGGCTCTCGTACAAACGGGCGAGTGTGTAGCGCAACTGCAGTCGCGTCACGGGATCCGAAGCCAGGGTCGCTTGTTTCTCCAGGGCGTGTTGCCGCACCGCTTCCAGGGATTTTTGTTGCGCGAGATTTTCGATTTCGGCGCCCTGCTCGATGGTAGTGGCGCCGCTGACCACGGAATCCAGATAGCTTGACAACTCCGGCTTACGGTTTTGCACTTCGAGAACGCGCACGCGCAATAGAACAGCCGCCATAGGAGCGCCGGAAGCGGTGGCTGGCTTCTGCGTTTCGCGGTCGACCAGGTCGCGGAACTTGGGCCGCGTGGCTAGCGTCAATAGTCGCGACTCCGCCTGCGATTCTCCGCCCGCGGCGAGCGAACCCTTCACATACTCCTGCACGGCACGCGGATAGTTGCGCTTTCCTTCATAAAGGGCCCCCGCCTCGTAGGAATAGAGCCCGTCATCGGCGAGTTTCGTGCGGCCCTCGGTTAGGAGGCGCATGGCGTTGTCAAAGTCAAAATAGTCCCAATAAATTGTCGCGGCTTCCAGATAACCGCCCGGCTCGCCAGGTGACACTCGCGGGATACGCTCCCAATAGGGAGCGGCCTTGGCGAACAGCTCGCGGTCGGCGTAAATGTCCCCGATACGAGCAAGATTTTGCGTGTTCCCCGGATTCGCTGCCAGGCGATGCTCTTCGATTTTGACGGCGGCGCCAGTTGACGACGGATCAAAATACGCTAGCGAGCGAAAGACCGAAGATGCTGCCTGTCCCAGCTCTGGTTCGGCGGGATACTCTTCCGAGAGGGCCTGCAATACGGGCGCGCTCTCTTCAAAATGGGAACGCCAGAGATAGGCTTGCGCCAAGTATTGGCCGGCAGCAGGATTTTGTTGCACAAATTCGCCCCAGAGCCCTTTCCCTTGCGCGGGAGCGCCCTGTTGCAGCGATTTGATTTCAGCATCCAGCTTTCCGGTGCGCGTGAGAAATTCAAAGAACTGATTTCGCAAATCCGATTCCTCGAACCAGTGCCGTCGCAGAAGCGCTTCCCAGGCGGCTTCGTTGTAGGTTTCGCGTCGACTGTAAGCGGAAAGAAGATTACGCACAAAGGCAGAATTGTGAGGGAATCGCTGGCTCGCATACAGGTTCAAGCGAAGGTACATCTCAGGAGTGCCGCCGACGAGGGATTGAAAATAGTGTTCCAGCTCACTGCCCTGGAAGATGCGCACGGCGTCCTGCGTAAGCTTCTCAAACTCGGCATTCTTTCTCTGGCGCAAATAAAGCCGCGCCAGCTTGTGATACCAGGAGCGGTCTGGAAAACGGGCTATCGCGCGGCGATAAATCTCCTCTTGCTCCACGCCGAGCCGGTTCTGGTCCAAGAAAACTGCCAGCCGTTCGTACAGGCCGGGATCATCCGGGTTGTGGTCCAACTCGCGCCGAAGCACGGCCAGCGCCTGAGGAATCTCTTTCAGCTCGACAAGACGTGCCAGGTACCGTTCGAGAACGCGCGCATATTCCGGGGAGCGTGCGCCCACCTGTGCCGCTGCTGACGCCGCATTCACTTGGAATGCCGCGTTCTGCTGGGCCGCTGCTCCGCGGGGCGTTGCGCCACTCTGCGCGTCTTCTGCTTCCGCATCCTCGCTCACCTGCGCCCTGATCCCCACAGGCGAATAATTCTCTGTTTCCGAGCCGCGTGTTCCCAGGGGGATTCTGTCGGCCTTGGCTGCCAATTCCTGCAAGACGGAATCGTAAATAACAAACTCCTCTGTAGGCTTGCCCGTTCGCGAATAAGCATCGGCCATCAGGAGTGCAATCGCCGTGCGCTGCGACGCATTAGGAAAGCTGGCGAGAAAGTCTTTGCCACGCTTGATCACGGCTTCGCTTTCGCCGGAAGATGCATAGAACTCCAAAATCGCGGCATGAAGTTCGGGACGGCGGGGCGAATTGGGAAACTTGGCGTCAAAAAGCGCGACGAGCTCTGCCGCGCGCGAGCGGTGAAAATAAGAAACGGCGCGGTCTTCTTCTCCAGAGAATTCGCTCGCTGGAGACGTGGTATTCAGAAGCAGAGAGAGAATGCCGTTCAAATAGCCCGGCCCCTGATCCATCGTAGCGATGTTGCGATACATCGAGAGTTCGCCGGCCCCGAAGCGGATGGACGTTTCCGGAGCCGTGAGCAAAAGATTGGCAAGCCCGCCGAGCGCGCGTTCCTGCGCATCGTTCATACCTTTGCTGTTGTAGAGTGCAAAGTAGAAGCGCGCGGACTCGGGATACGCATGAATCTCCTCAAGCAGCCGTGCGCAGACATAAAGTTCCTGGGCGCTCCAGGCGGATCCGGACGTGTCCTTGCGCAAACGGAATTTGGCAATGGTTTCCTGCGCGGCGTCGAGTTTGCCTTGCTGCTGGTAGTAATAGAAGATGCGTGCTGCCGCGTTGAGATCTCCGGGATTTGCCTGTTGCGCCGCCTTGGCTTCATCCAGGAACTTTCGCAGACTGTGCGTTTGCGTAAGCAGGTTGAAGTAGCTCTTGATCAACTCCGGCGCCCACAATGGCTGAAAACCCTTCTCATAGACAGCCAGTCCCTGCTGCAGCGATCCCTGCCGGTATTCGACAAGCGCTCGTGCCTTTATGGGAAGAACATCGTCGGTCGGAAATTTTTCATGATACTGCGCGATAAGCTGGGTCGCGGCGGGAAAATCCTTGACGGAGATCAAGTACTCGAGAAAACGCGGGTAGAGGGAAGATTCTTGGGAATATCGCGCCAGCCAACTGCGGTACTGCGCCACGGAAACTTCCGCCGGGAGTCCTTGCGCATGGATCACGCCGAAAATGCGTTCGAACGCGCGCCAGGAGCGCTGCTCGGAAGCAGGCGTTAGTTTTTCGGAAGCATCCGATGGAGCCGCCGCGGCGGCAGAGAGCGCCTTGATCTCGTCGGGAGGCTGCAGCCTGCGATGATAAAAGTCTGCAAGAGAAAGCTGGGCCGCAGATTTATCCGTTGATTTTTCCGCGAAGCTATTCCAGTCCGCCTCCGCAGCCGTGAAATCCAGTTGCTGCTCGTCTTCGAGCGCGCGCAGCGAGTACAGTTGCGCATCCCCCGGCTCCTTTTTGAGCAGTTCTCCCAGCGCAGGCCGCGTTTCGCTGGGAGGCCGGCGAAACGCCACTTCACCGCCCGGAAGCGCCATCAGGCGGAAGAATGCAGCTTCGAGTGCCGTGCGGCTTTCTATGTTTCGGATCCACGCAGGAAGCGCTCCACTCGCCGTGGCTACCCAACCTGCGGCAAAAATCGTGAACACAGCCGCGCACAAAACGATCAGGGGCTTGCAAGAAAATTTACGGAACGATCTCAAGGTCCACCCCCTGTGAGCCGATGTTGTGTGCCACGTCTTCGCCGGTCACCGTCAGCCGGTAGATGCCGGGGATCATCTGCTCCGGAATCACAAGTTGCCCGGTGTTCGCGCCTGTTCGTGCATCCCATTTCAGCCCCACAGGGGCGGCTCCTTCGAGCCGCGCAAGGAGGGTCCGCGTGCTCTGCGATGCGGACACTTTTAGCTCCAGGACTTGGCCTCGGCGGAAACGTTTTCGGTCCAGCCGGATTTGAATGACCGGCGGCTTGCTGGCAATCACGAAGCTTTTCGATTCGCGGTAGGTGTGCCCAGCCTTGTCGCGGAGAATGAGGCGCACATTGTAGGTTCCGTCTTGCATGTCGCTGGGCGCAAAGAAGCGCGTCTGCCAGATGTCTTCATCGGAGAGGTAGCGCAGCTTCTGCACCAGGCCAAACGGAAACAACGCGACTACTGAGATGATGGCTTCGTCCGTCTTGACGCGCAGCACCGGGTCGCCGGGACGAATCACCCTGGGGCGCAGCAGAGCGCGAGGAACAGCGAGAAACGATGTGTACGGCGTGACAAATTTGTACTGCCGCGCGAGGCGAATGATTTCATCAATGGTCGCCTGGTCTTCGCCTTCGCGCTGAATCTTTTCGAGTAACGCATCCACGCGCGCGCGCGCCCACAGCCTGGGCAACTGCGGATGCTCGAGGGATTCGCGCGGCAGAGTGGTCTTTGCGGAGATGTTCAGGGGAGTGCCTTCTCTCACGCCGTGAACCGCAAAACTCGCGTCCTGCTGTGGCTTCTGATAACGCCCCACCCACGCCGCCAGCGAACCTGGGAAAGCGGAGTCCTGCAAAGGATAGACGGCGTCGATGCCGGCCTCCGAAGGAACATCTAGCCGCAACTGGCCCAGGGGGCTTCTTCCGATTTTGGATAGAAAGGAATTGAGCTTGAACTCCATCGGCTCGGTAGAGAGAATCTGCTCGAGGACTCCATCTTCGCGCGCGAGCAAACGTAACAAGGGCATGTTCGCGTCGTCTCCAACGCCAAAAATGTAGGTCTTCGGGCGCTGTGCTTCGGGCAGCTTTTTCCAGGCGGTCTGGTACCACGAGGCAATTTTGCCGTTTTGAATGGCTCCGCGAGTGGCTCCGCCGTCGCTGAGCAGGACGAGATAGCTGCTGCTGGCGTTTCCGCCCCCGGCGCACTGCTTCAAGCCTTCGTCCAAAACGTGCTGGACGTCAGTGCCGCCTCGCAGTCTGCTGCCGCGAACGAAGTCCAGGGCCTTCTGAACGGCAGCACTATCCGCGGACACCGGCGCGGGCTGATAGAGTTGCGTCTGTTGATTGAACAGAACTAAATTGAATTTGTCCAAGGGATGCAACGTGCGCAGCAGAGTCTCCAGCGCTTGATAGCTGCGCTCCAGTTTTTCCCACTGCATGGAAAGCGATGTATCGAAGAGTAGCACGATAGTCTTTGCCGGGCTGGAGTCTTGCGGCGCGTTCCCGCCAGCCGATGGCGTCTGCTTCCCGCCACCGAGCAAGGCGTCCACGGCAAAAAAGCCTGGTTCATTCGTACTGCGCACGGGAGCCGTCTCTGTCGGCGACGGCTGTCCACTCACTGGGTTGCGAAACGCGAGCACTTGCAGCGTATCGCTCCCCGCGCGGTCAAGTTCGAATGTGGTGACGAAGTCTTCCGTCAGGTTGACGTTCTGCCCTTCAAAATGTCCTTTCACCAGATGCGGCGAATTCTGCTCGATCTGCAGGGGAAACGCCTTCGCGGCAGCCTGAAAATTCGTGATGGCATGCGCCGAGTGCAACTCATAATTGATAGACAGATGCCGGGCCACCTGCGCCTGGTAAGCATCCGGACGCAGCGGAATCGCAAAGTACGATTTCAGATTTTCCACCGGAATCGATTCGTGGTATTCGAATTCCAGCCGCTTTGTGCCAAACGGCACGATGGGCACTATGCGCGCGCTGAAGATGGCGCTCCGGGAGGCTTCCGCGGCGCCGCGTTCGCCCATTTGCAGCAGGCCCGGATCGATGGTTTGCTGTTTCAATTGATTGTAAATTTCTTCCGCACGCTTGCGTTCCAGGACCACTGCGGGAATGCGCACGGGCCCATCCCACACGGCAAAGTCGGATACCGTCGCGCGGCTGGGCAGCGCAAAGACGTAGTTTCCTTCCTCGATGTGACCCGTGTGATTGGCAAAAATTTGCCGCACGAAAATGCGCGCATCGCCATTGTCAATTCGAATGGTGATCTCCATCTCTTCGAGAGACAGCACATTGGGATCGGGTTGCGCCTTATCGCGCGGGATCAAGACGCCCCCATCCGCTAGGAGAAGGCCCGGCGCAACTAACAGGAGAATGGGTACCACGAATATTTTTTTCATGGATGCAGTTTCTGCTCCAGAATCTTTGCCAATCCATTGTCCGTGCCGGCGTAGATCGTGCCGTTGCTTTCCGCTAACGCCGTTACATTGAGCGACGGCAAGCCCTCGGTAATGACTGTCCAGCGCGCGGTCTCGCGGTCGTACACATACAATCCGTTTCCGAGCGAGCCCGCCAAAACGTGATGCGGCGTGACGAGCATGGCGTTGGGATTGACTTCGAAGGGTGCAGTGGCTTTCTCGAAGGATTGAAAATGACCCGCGCGATCCAGCCGGAGAATCCCTGCGCCGTAGGTTCCAACGATCCATTCATCGCCGACGGGAACAACCGCCGTAATCCAGTTGTGTTTCAAGCCGGACCCCGCGCCCGCCGTGTAATTCACCCGCACGATCTCCCTGTTGAGTTCAGAGAGGCCGCCCAGCGTGCCGACCATGAGTTCATCGCCCGAAACGCCCAAGGCGTACACGTGATTGTTCACCAGGCCGTGAAACGCATACATGCTGTGGGGACCGCCTCCGCTCAGGAAGGTCAAACCTGCCGGAGTGCCTGCCACCAGACCATCGCGATAGACTGCTACGTCCGTGACGTGATCCGCGATGAGCCCGTCGGCTCGCGTGAGCACTTGCTGCCGCCCGCCATCCGAGGCGAACCGGACGAGACCGTTGGCCGTGGCCACTGCTACTGTCCCGGTTCGGCCATCCGCCACGATGCGGTTAACGCAGAAAACGTGGTCGTCTTCCACGTGTTTTGCGCGCCCGGCGTCCGCGTCCAGAAGATCGAGGCCACGGTCGAAATAGCCAATCCAAACGCGCCCACTTCTGTCCGCGGCCAGCGCGGAAATATTGCCGTCGCTGAGAATGGCAGGCCCGGGCTTCAATACTTGTTGCCAACCCACGCCGCGTACATTCATGCGATACAGCGCGTCGCTCGAAAGCACGTAAACGTCATTTCCGGATACAAAGAGCTGGCGGATATTGGCCAATTCCGCGGTCTTTCCCGAATGCAAGAGATGGGGTTCAAGCCGCCGGCTGCCAATCGGGATGGTCAGGACACCCTGGTCCTCGGAGCCCACGATCAGGTTTGAATCTGTAACCAGCAAGGAAGTCGCAAGTATTCCCGGTGCGATGACTTGCGAAAAACGTCCGCTATCGAAAACTGCAACACCGAGGACTGTACCCACATAGGTTTTTCCACCGGAGGTCGCGAGGCACTGCACTTGCCGGTCCGGCAAGCCTTGCTCCTCACCAAAAGAATCGACAGCGCCGCCATGCCAATGGAACACGCCCTGGTTGAGTGTTCCGACCCATAAATCGGAATTCGTGCCCGTGAGCGCGGTCACATACAGACCATTCAGCGAGGGATGCAATGGCGTCAGATGCTTGCCATCGTAAACGAGGACACCCCGTTTCTTTGTTCCTAGCAGGAGATGTCCAGCGGACGTGGGAAGTATCGAGGTGATCGCCCGGGTTTCGGAGTCCTGGGGGCGAATCTGCCGGAAACTATGGCCATTGAAGGCCAGCAGTCCTTCTTGCGCCGTGGCTACTAGGAGCTCGTGTTCCTGGCTGTCCGCCAGCAGCGCTGGAGCAAGAGCCACGATCGGAGAGGGCGGCAAGTCCCGGCCGGGAATGAATTGACGGGAGGCAGTACCACTAAGATCGCATTCCAGGAGGCCGCCGGGCCCTCCTATATAAACGTGGTCCTGAAAAAGAGCCGCCTGACGAAAGACCGCGGGCGCGCTGACGAGCTCAAAGGTAGCTCCTACGGACGGAGCGAATGGCCGAATGTCGAAGCGGACTTCCTGTTCTGCGTGAACTTCCTCCGTGGAAAGCCGCAATGCCCTCTTGGCGCGCCAGCCCGCCAAACCAACCATCAGGACTATCAGGGTCGCGGCGCCTGCTACACTCGCGCGAGCCAACCATTTCCGCGTCTGCTGCATGGGCACCCCCGGGGATAATCCAGCTTGCGATAGGCGTTCCAATTTCGTTCTTTAATCTCTATTGCAAATCGTCCGCCAGAGCATTTTCCGCCCAAACGAGCGGAATTATCGAATTACTGTTTTGCACTGCTCCGTGTCGTGCAACACACAATGTGTTCCGCTGGACATGCATGCACTTCGTTTTGTCTACAAGAAGGGAGTTGTCGAAAACGTCGCAGGTGGTGAAGCCAAGCCTACTCAGCGGTGTAAGTGATCTCCAGCCGGTGAATGAGGAAGCATGACAGAAAAAGAATCGCGATGGTCAAGCAGACCAAGCCGAGGATGGCAACAGATGCAGGGGCGGGTTCCGCCACAATAGTGAAAATAGCCAAAGGGCCGGTGATGGGCAGATTAACGGGGCAGAGATGCTTCAGATAAAAAGTCACGCTGAGCAGCTGGGCCCAGGCAGGGAAGATTGGGGCGATCGCCTCCCATCCCATGATCACAACTCCAGGGATGATCGGGTTCTTGAAGAGAAGGCTGAGCGCGAGAAACACGGCGCCATAGCCGAGACAAGCGAGAGCCGTCACCAGGAGATAGGATCCCAACTGGCCCAGGCCTGGCCCATCAAAAACATACGCTTTGCCCGCGGAACCAAAGCGGCTGTACATCAGGCCGAAGCAAGCGAGCACCGCCGTCTCAAAGAGTGCGATGGCAACAACCGCGCCGGCAAGAAACTTTCCTACTACCAGGACTTCTCTCTTTACAGGGACGAGAAATTGATAATGGAGAGTGCGTTCGACCATTTCGCCGCGAAATAGCCACGTAAAAATCGCCATGCAAGCGAAGAAGATACCCAGCCGGAAGTAATATAGCTGGACGATTCCCGCGAGCACTTGTGTATCGGTTTCGATTTGCGCCGGGCCCGCTGGTTCATGTCTGTCGATGATGACGTGTGTCAGGATTATGAGCGCCGGTACCAACGCGAGCAGGTAGATCCAGATTCTGCGGCGCGTAAACAGGTTCCGGCGAACCTCGTTGCGTACCAGGATGGAGACCTGGCTTCCATAGAGCCGCCAAGGTTGTTCTTTCGACCACTTTTGGGCCCGCGCGACTAAATCTTGAGCGCTCAAGCCGGTCCCCCGTCCGATCCGATGAGATATTGATAGATGGAGTTGACATCATCGTCGGCGGGCGCGACGGCATCCACTTGGACCAGACCGCCGGAAACGATCTTATTCAGCAAAAGATAGAACTGCTCCGCATCGCGTGTGCGTACCAGGACGCCGTGGCCGTCATTTAGAATCTTGGCCTCGACAACGTGATCGAGTTCGAAAGCCGCCGCCGCCAACCGCGCCGCATTCGAGCAACGTACCAGGATTTGCATGGGATGGTCGCGAACTTCGCGGCGAACCTCTTTAATCTGTCCTTCGGCAACAACGTAGCCGCTGCTCATCAATACGACGCGGTCAGAAATTCGATCGACTTCCTCTAAAATATGGCTGGAAATGATGACGTGCATCCCCTGCTTGGCAATTGCTTCGAAGAGCGCGATCGATTCCGCTCGGGCCATCGGATCAAGGCCGTTGAGCGGTTCGTCGAGAACCAGCACGGACGGATGATGTGCAATGGCTTGAGCCAAGCGAATGCGCTGTCTCATACCTTTGCTATAACCCGCCACTTTGCGCCGTGCCACTTGCGCCATGCCGGCGCGTTCCAGGGCTTCGTTCGCAAGCTTCGCCGCCTGGCCGTGGCCAAAACCATGAAGACGCAACGGCCAATAAATGAAGTCGTAGCCATTCGTGCCGGGAGGGAAGGAGTCAAACTGCGTGCAGTATCCCACCTGCCGGAAGAATTCGATGGGTTGTTGAGGGGTAAGGCCGAGGACGTAAATGGCGCCCTGCGAAGGCCTGATCAGGCCAGTCAACAAATTCATCAGCGTGGTCTTGCCCGAGCCGTTCGGGCCGACGAGACTTGTAATCCCGGGGTGCAGAGAGAAGCTCACTTTGTTCACGCCGAGAACTTCTCCGTAAAACTTGGAGACGCCCTCGAAAACGATTTGGCTCGTGTCCGGAGTCATCCGCGCACCACCTCACGGGCGCGCAAACGCGCATTGAGAATGACAAGCGCTAGCATGCAGACACATATCAGGGAGCCCCATGCAGCCGCTACCGGGATTTCGTTCCAACCCATCGAGCCCAGCACCTTGGATTGTTCACGGAATCCTCTCGCCAGGATAATGTTGAACAAATACGAAAAATTCAGCAGCCGGCCCCAAATAGTGCCCATGATGGCGTTGAACATTTCGCCGAGGCCTGCCGGAACAAAAAACGTGATGAAGATTACCCCTGTGGCGACAATTCGCAATTTTACCCAAGCGGACACCGCTAGTGAAAGCAGTGAAAGCATGAGGATCCATATCGCGGAACACAACACAATAGGTACGACCATCCACAAGTGCGACCAGATCCATCCGTTCCTGGCCAGGCCGGCCTGCAAGCTGAACAAAAGCAAGCCGGGCACCCAAGTGACACCTGACAGCAACAAGCCCAGCACGGTGAATTTTCCAAGAACGTAATCGGCCCGGCTGAATGGTCGGCTCAGAAAAAGAGGAAGGGCCCCGTTGGTCAGGTCTCCGGCGATCAAGACAGGGCCAACCCAGCAGTTCAGCAGAAATGCCGCCTGCGTCTGCACGGTCATGATGATCACGAAGTACTGTGCTTCCACGGAGAACAAATCAGCGGAGCGCACCTGCATCAGCAATTGCACCGTCTTGTTGTTGGCAATAAAAATGTAGCCTGCGAAAAACAGGATGGGAACGAGGCTAAAAACCAAGAGGACAATGAAGAAGCGCGCTTTGAACAGGTCGGCGAAAGCATATCGCGTCAGCACAAAAAACCGTGACCATTCCGGCGTCAAAGATCCGGCGTACGGATTGTATCTGCGCTTATAAACGGCCATCGGGCGCTCCCGTTTGTTCCATCGCGCTCAGGAAGATGTCTTCCAGCGAATCGCGCCGGTGATTCATCCGGCGAATCTGCACGCCTTTGTCCGCCGCGACTTTGAACACCTCCCTGATTTCGATGTTCTCCGGCATGACCACCTTGATGCGGCCATTGCTGAAAACCGCGCATTCGCAACCGAGGCCTTCGAGCGTAGACCTGAATGTCGCCTCGGCGCCAATGGTTTCCAGCTCCAGGAACTTGCGATTGGCGCGCCGTTCCTCCACTAGATTACAGATGGAGGCGATTTGCCCGTTTCGCAGGATCAGCACTTCATCGCAGGTTTCTTCCACGTCGCGGAGAAGATGCGAGGAAAGCAACAGGCAGATATCACTGGCCTCCCGGATTTCGCGAATGAGTTCGATCAAGCGCTTGCGCGCGGGTGGGTCCATTCCATTCGTTGGTTCGTCCAGAATGAGGACTTTGGGGCCATGCGCAATTGCCTGGGCAAACTTCGCCAGTTGTTTCATGCCGAGAGAGTACGTTCCCACCGGGCGATAGCGCGCTTCGCCTAATCCCACATAGACGAAAGCTTCATGCGCGCGCTCCATCGCTTGATCCGCGGGAAGTCCGGAAATCTCTGCCATGTAGCGAACAAAGCGGACCCCGGACATTTTTGAAATAAAAGCGTCGTTCTCGGGCATGTATCCGACAAGAGATCGCAGCGCCCTGCCGTTGGCGTGCGAGTCGATCCCCAGCACGCGAGCGCTGCCTTTGGACGGTGAATGAAAACCCAAGAGAGTGTTGATGAGCGTCGATTTGCCCGCGCCGTTGGGTCCGAGCAGTCCGATGGCGCGGCTCTTCAAAACGCCCGTCAGGCCATGAAGGATCGTCCGGTTGCCGAGTTGTACTTCGAGCTCATTGAGCTCGATCGTTGGGTTCATACCTGCCAATCAATACGGATTGGCTTGGCGCGAAGTTCCATGATCCGTCATACCCAGCAAGTGGATCAAGGTCGGAAGACCTGGATTCAAATCAAAGAGTTTGCCGCTGCTGGCCACTTCGATGCGATCGCTTTCTCCATAAGCACAGAATACGCTCGGCTTGGCGTCAGCTGCCAATTCCTGAAGGAGCGCTAACTGCCCGGAAGTAAGTTGCGAAGCGAGCGGTTTCAGAATCGGGCTGAGATTCTGATAAATCATCCCGGAAAAGTTCGCCTGGTTGTCGCGGGGAAGGAGCGCGCGAAAAGAAGCTGAACGAGCCAGCGATGTGCCGTTTGCATGAGTCTGTAGCGCCGCGACGAGCAGCGCACGAGAGGGCGCCATGATCATGTATCCGTCGGCGAAGGTGTAGTCGTACTCAGTCGCAAGCCCCGCGCCTTCCAACTGGATGGTGTAAAACGTTCGTCCACCGGCCTGTGTTTGATTGAGTGTTACGCCGGGATGGTTCGACTTCTGGGCTTCCCGGTTAACATCCTGCACCAGCTTCTCTATGGCCAGCTGAAGAGCTCCTGAATTATTGACCTCGACAACTGCTTTCCATGAAGGCGTGGGAAGCACCGGGCCATCCAGAGCCAGCGTCAGCTCCCCGCCCAGAGCGCTAACCAAGTCGTCGCGAAGGTTCAGGCCGAGTTCTGAATTTGTCTGCGCCAGACTTTGGTTGAAGTTCGGGTCAGAAGCGCCGATGGTGCTGAAAATGTCATCGAGCATGAGCGCCGGTTGTTTCGCAACGAAAGAAACCACTGCGCCCGCGTTCGAGGAAACATAATCAAGCGAACCCATGGGAGCCGGAGCGGCCAGCCAGGAAGCGATGCCGCGTCTCTGGCCATTAAATTCCAGCGTAATCCGATTGTCTTCTTGGCTGGAAGATTCACCGCGCGTAGCAATCAAATACTTTATGTCACTGAAGCCGCTACTCCGCAGCGCCCGCGAATCTCCTTGCGGGGCATGCGTACTGTTTAGAATCTGGCCGATATTCGCGGCCACCAGAATTTCAGCGCCGCGGCCGTAGACGGTAGTGATTCGCTGGCCAAAATCTGTTCCGGCGAAGGGAGTTGCTCCGGCATCCAGCTGTGCGCTCATCTGCCGAACTGAGCCAGCGTCGCCACCGACGACAAGCATCTTCGGTGTGACCAGCATGATCGTTCCGCGCTCATCGCCAGCGAGTGAGGAGAGCGAGCGCGGGTCCACCACGTGCAAGTTGGCTGCGCCTTCTTGCGGTCTCGTCAAGGTGTCCGCAAGGTGGTTTTGCAGATAATCCTTCAGTCCAGACCGCCGCACTTCCGCTAGCAGGACCGGGCCGTGCTCGTTGGAGTCGAAGCTTCCTCTGGCCGTAATCACCACTTCGTCTCCCAAGTACTGGCTTACATAGTGAATTTGGTCAATCAACTCCTGGGGAGTAGGATGCTGATTCGAGTTGCCGCTCTTGTTCCACCAGTCTTGCAGGACTTTGCTCTGCGATAGCTGCTGCTGGAAGATCTGGTTTGCCTGTTGAAGCGCCATCCCAAGATTGGGGATGCCGATATACAAGACAGTATCCGCCGGCAGCAACGGAAGGATTTTGCTTTCATACCGCGGACCGGGCATCTGGATTTGTTCCAATTTCGTACGAAGGTTAGAGAATTCCGCAAGCAGAGCTAATTCGCGATCCAGGTCGCTGCTCCAGGCAATCTCTTCGCGGACAGGGACCACACCGACGCTCTGCGTGGTCGCCACCACGTCGCCGGAGTGCAGAATGGACTCCGACCCAGCGTGCTTAACGTGGACTTCTCCCTCTATCACCGCCACGCGCGAGCCTTTGGTGCCGGAATTCACGGAAAAGACCGTCCCGGTAACCGCTACAGTGCAATCCGGAGCGCTAACGTACAAGTGCCCCGTGCGGCGCTTCGCGGCTTGCACGATAATGTTGCCCTGGTCGAGATGGATGGTTGTGTCGCGGCGGCTGGCGCTCACCGCCAATTCGGCGCGCTGATTCATTTCCACTTCGGAGCCATCAAACAGCCGCACCTTGGCATGGGAATTGGCGGCCGTGCGAATGAATTCACCCTCGCCGACTTCGTCACCCCGTTTCAATGCGCGCTCGCCGGCGGCGTCAATGAGATACGCTTGCCCTTCGATGGAATCGATCCGCGCGCGGCTCCCAGGAGGGCCTGCGAAATACCAGTTGCGCCCCGTCCATACCAACCCAACCAGCAGGGCTACCGCTGCCGCTGCGAAGGACAGTCTGGCAAAGCTCCACTGGAAACCGCGTGCCCCCGGTTCCATCCGCCAGTTGACGCTCGTCGCGTCATCTGCGCCACGACCATAAGCATAGGAACGGCACAAGACACATTCCCGCAGGTGATCTTCCACGATTAGCGCGCGAGCCGGAAGAAGCTCATGCCGGTGAAAAGCCGGCAACAGAGAACGAATATCGGCGCAGCCACGGATAGCTTGCAAACCACCGCTTGCGGCTTCTGCGCCTTCGCCGGTTTGCAAGCGCTGCCACACGCGCTCGGCTGACGCGGATAGCGTCTCAGCGTCGGGCTGTTCGCCGCGGAGTTCGGAAATCGCCTGATCAAGGCGGGCGTCTTGCTTCGATCGAAATAATTTCATGATGCACCTTTCATAAAGCTACGAAGGCCTTTCTTTAGTCGTGCGCGAGCGCGATGCAGGGTTACCGCCACCACGGCTTGAGATGTGTTCATCGTCCGGGCAATTTCGGTGTTGTCTAGCCCTTCCAGATAGCGGAGAGCAAACATCTCGGCGGCCCGGGGACTCAACGCGGCAAGCTCCCTGCGAAGCCATCTCTTCATTTCCAGTGAGGAGAGCGCGCGTTCTGGGGAAGAGCTGGAATTGGATTGCAGCTCGTCAGCCGTTTCCACCGGCACGACCTCTCGATGGCCCCTCGACCGGATTAAATCCAAAGCGGCGTTGACCGCAGACCTGTGTAAGTAACTCTGTAGATTGGAGATACGTCCCGAGTCGACCGGTCCGCGGGCCAACCGGAGGAACACGGATTGCGATACGTCCTCAGCGTCCGCCATGCTGCCGGTTATGCGGTAAGCAGCCTTGAGCACGCAGGCCTGGTGCTCTCGAAAGACTTCCTCAAGCTGTGCGACCGCCTGCGTCACCATGATGTTTTCTATCGCGGCCGCCAAGCATCCCTCCCCGGCTCATCTACAACCTAAGACGCGATAGCTAGAGACTTCTTAACACACAATTTGCATTCCCAGGCAATTTGTCCGCCAGGAGATCCCAGTTCAAACTGTCTCCTGTTGTGGCTTTTCATGGTCGACCCCAGCAGAACCGCCCCTGCGACGTTTAACGACCCAATAGCGGAAGAAAAATAATGAAAAAGTAGATGTCACGTAGTGCGACTCATCAGGAGTTGACAGTTGCTTCGATGCCGTGCCGCAAGGATACTGACTTAAGATATCGTCCGCATAAATATGGAGGAGAGTATCTTGACAAAAGTCCGACGCAGGCTGACGGTTCTGTCCGCCATTTTCGCTATTGTCCTTAACGGACAACTTGTGCAGGCGCAAGACGGGAACAAACTAAAAATAGGTTTTTCTATGGAAGCGATGAAGGGAGAGCGTTGGCAGTCGGACCTGAATTCCTTTGAGGTGCGGGCTAAGCAGTTAGGGGCGGAGGTGATCTCCCGCGACGCTGCCGGAGACGATGATCTTCAGTTGCAGCAAGTGAAGGACATGATCAAGGCAGGTATCAAAGTGCTGGTTTTACTGCCCCACGATCCCACAATGGCCAACCGGATGGTGGACGCCGCGAAGGCGGCCAATGTTAAGGTCATCAGTTACGATCGCCTGGTGCCGAACAGCGATGTCGATCTCTACGTGAGTTTTGACCGGCTGGAGATCGGCAGGATGCAAGCGGAATATCTGGTAAAACTGGCGCCCGTAGGGAATTATGTCCTGATCGCGGGTTCTCCAAGTGCCGAGGATGCAAAAACTTTGCATGACGCACAGATGAGCGTTCTGCAGCCCTATATCGATCGCGGCGACATTAAGGTAGTCGCTGATGGGTATACCAAAGATTGGCTGTCTTCCGAGGCGTACCTTTTTATGCTGAAGGCCATTGATTCCGCACAGAGCAAGATCGCTGCTGTTGTCGCTTCCAATGACAGCTTGGCCGGTGGCGCGATTCAGGCTCTCACCGAACATGGCCTCGCCGGCAAAGTGGCGGTTTCCGGACAGGATGCGGACTTGGCCGCTGTTATATCCATCGCTCAGGGCACTCAGACTATGACTGTTTACAAGCCCGTAGTAAATGAAGGGGCAAGAGCCGCGGAAGAAGCGGTTCGTCTGGCGAAGGGCGAAAAGGTGCACGGCGATGGAACAGTGAGCAATGGCAAGATAAAGGTGCCCGCCATATTGCTGAAACCCGTGGCCGTGACAAAGGACAATATCAAAACAACCGTCGTCAAAGACGGATTCCAGACATTAAAGAGCATTAACCAGGCATTGTCTGAAGACCAGAAGATCAAGTAGGGTACTTTTCTCTTGCTTGCGTTGCCTCCGGGGAATCCCCAGCGTATATTGTCCAGCGGTTCGCGATGCGAGCTGAAAACTTCCGAAGAATCCGGGGAGGTACCGTGGCAAAACTGTGTGGATGTGTGTTGTGCTTCTTAGTGCTGGCAGCGATGCCGCTGCCTGCGCAAGCTCCGGGACTCTCCGAGATGTACGCGCAGATCCGCGCGGAAGAGACGAACAATTCCAAGATCATGTGGATCATCCACGAGGTCGCGGATGTGTTCGGTCCGCGCGTGACGGGCACACCGAACTTGAAGGCGGCAGACGATTGGGCCGTCAAGACCATGACCTCCTGGGGATTGGCGAACGCGCACCTGGAGCCTTGGACGTTCCAGCCTCCGAGCGCCGCGGCACCAGTGCCCGGTTGGGAAAACATGGAGCTTTTGGCGGAAGCCGTTACGCCGTTCCGCGGGCAACTGATGGTGAAGCCGTTGGCATGGACGCCGAGCACGAAGGGGATCGTGACGGCGCAAGTGGTGATGGTGGTCCCACCAGGATTGGCCCCGCCGACGGGCGGTGGATTTAACTTTTTTGGAGGCGCGCCCCCACCGCCCGAGCCGAAATGGGCGGCACCGCCGATGCCGGCAGCAGCGAAGCCGGCGGAGCCGAAGCAGCCTACGCAGGCAGAACTTGATACGTATTTGAATTCCGTGAAGGACAAGGTTCGCGGCGCGATCGTGTTCGTGGGAAAGCATGTGGAGGTAGCCGAGGACATGAACCCGCCGCCGATGCGCCGTCCCGAAGACGAATGGAAATCGCGCTTCGATGCCAAGAATCCGCGCCCGTTCCGCTTCCCTGAGCAGCCAAAGCTGCCCGAAGGGCAGTTGACGCGCGCGGAAGTTTCGCGCCAAGTGGACCAGTTTCTCGTGGACAACGGGGCGCTGGCGCGGGTCAATGATGCGGGCCGAGCGCACGGCGTCATCATCGCGCAACAGAACAGCACTTACGACCGGACGAGGGCCGTGCCTACGCTGGTGATGCGCAATGAAGACTATGGCCGAATCTCGCGGTTTCTTGGCGATGGGACAGCAGTAACTCTGCGCGTCAACATCCAGAACAAAGAGTACGCCGAAGGCACGACCGCTTATAACGCGATTGGAGAAATTCCCGGCACCGACAAGCAAGACGAGATCGTCATGCTGGGAGGCCATTACGACTCGTGGCATGACGCCACCGGAGCCACGGACAACGGCATCGGTTCCTCCATGATGCTGGAGGCGGTGCGGATTTTGTCGGCGCTCCAGGTTAAGCCGCGGCGGACGATTCGCATTGCCTTGTGGAGCGGCGAAGAACAAGGATTACTCGGTTCGCTAGCCTATGTTCAGCAGCATTTTGGGAGTTTTGAAAACCAGAAGCCCGAATACGCGAAATTGGACGCGTATTTCAACATCGATTCCGGCACCGGGAAGCCGCGAGGCGCCGGTGTGTTTGGGCCGACGGCCGCAGCCGACATGATTCGCGAGGCCATGATGCCGTTTGCGGATTGGGGATTCATGGGAGCTATCGCGAGCGACAGTCGGAGGACCGCCGGCACGGACAGCACTTCTTTTAACAACGCTGGATTGCCGGGAATTGGATTGGCGCAGGATTCGTTTGACTATGGCTCGTTTACTCACCACACCAATCTGGACACTTATGAGCGGATTTATGAAGAAGACGTGAGAGAAGGAGCTGCGGAGATAGCCTCCGCCGTGTATTCGCTGGCGATGACCGACCAGATGGTGCCGCGCTTCGACCCGGACAAGATGCCCAAGCCTGCACCGGAACCCGGACCCGGATCGCAGGCCGCGCCGGTGCGCCACGTTCCGGCAAACTGAAAAGGGACATGTCTGGGGAATGCAACTAATCAGCCGCTAGAGCGCGGGCGACACCTCTGGCCAGGCAAGAGTTCGCGCTTCTCACGCGAAACATCCAGCTTTAGAGGAACCCGCCGCGATTCAGGTACAATCTTTCTTTAGCGAATCACGAAGAGCCATAAAGAATGATGACTAAACATGGGACGATTGGTGTCTTTGCCGGCTTGACGGACGCCGCCGATATGACTTTAGAGAGCGGCAAATGAGGCGGAAACTCCTCATTGCGGTGCCCCTTCTGCTCTTGGTAGCCCTCGCCGCCTGGATGCTCCGCCCCAGGCGTGAAACGCTGGGCGAAGCCTTTGTCAGCGAAAAAGTAGCTTCTCTCTTGAGCGGCATCGCGCAGGTTCGCGAACCCGTGGGCACGCTGCACTACGGCGAGCGAGTGGACGTGGTGGGCAGGCGCAATGATTATGTGAAAGTGCGCACCAATGCTGGCATGGTTGGCTGGGTGGAAAGCCGCAAGTTGATGGAACCAGCCCTGTGGCAGCGCAGTATCAAGCTGCTCGATCAAACGCGAGGGATGCCCCTGCAGGCGCGTGGGCGCACGAAGGTCTCCACCAATCTGAGGGTGCAGCCTGGGCGAACGCAGCCACGCCTCTATCAGTTCGCACGAAACCTTCCCGTTGAAATTGTGGGCCGCGCCGTCGCTGATTGGGCGCAAACTACGGACGAAAAAGACTCTTCGAATGAGCCGCAAGAAACGAAGAAAGAGGACTGGTTTCTCGTTCGCGCCCTCGCGACGCGGCCGCCCGGTGAAGCCGCCGCGCGCGCAGCCGAGACCTCAAACACAACGCAGCCCGGCGACGAGACCGCCCCGATCGCCGGCTGGGTGGTCGCGCGTTTCGTGGAGCTGGATTTGCCGGATCCTGTTCGCGAGGGAGCGGCTTCCGCAAATCTCCGCCCGCTCGCATGGTTCGAACTGAATCGCGTAAGCGACCCGGCGGGCGACAAGCCGCAATACCTTTTGGCTGCCGCGCGCGGACCGGAAGGGCAAGTCTGCGATTTCACGGCCCTGCGCGTTTACACCTGGTACGCCAAGAGAAGCCGGTACGAAACCGCCTTCATCGAGAATAATCTGTGCGGACAGTTGCCGATTCGTGTTGGCAAAGGCCCCAAGGACGAACCTGAGTTTCGCTTCCGCGTGTTGGACGGAAAGAAAGAAGACCGCGTCTATCATTTGATACAGACGGTTGTTCGCCGCATCCGCGAACCAAATGAAGCTGCCGGAAAGCACGAGCCTGCGAAACAAGCAAAACCTGCGGCAAAATGAAACGCAAAGTGGCGCTGTATCCAAGTCCGGCAGAGAACGACATTGCTCGCACATTGACGGCAAGAGGCTGCGGAGAATGAAACGATGACGCTGCACATCAGCGAAGCCGAAGTCCGAGCCGTGCTCACCATGCCGATGGCCGTGGAAGCCGTCGAAGAGATTTCTCGCAAGCAAGCCACTGGTGAAGTCGTCGTTCACCCGCGGCGGCGGTTTGAACTGCCCGGCGGCGGTTTTTTTCACTACATGGCCGCGGCGGATTTCTCCCTGGGCTTCGTTGCCATGAAGCAGTACACCTATGTCCGCGGCAAGCTGCGATTTCTTGTCCCACTCTACGAGATGGCCACCGGCGATTTGCTGGCAATGATTGAAGCCGATTACATGGGGCAACTGAGAACTGGCGCTGCTTCTGGCGTGGCCACGAAATACCTGGCGCGCAAGGATTCTCGCGTTGCTGCGATTATTGGCACGGGCGGCCAGGCAAGAACGCAGCTTGAAGCGGTCGCTGCGGTTCGAAAACTGGAATCCGCGCGCGCTTATGGTCGCGATGCGGCAAAGCGCGAGAGATTTTGTGCGCAGATGTCCGAACGGCTGGGCATTCCAGTTAGACCATGCGCCTCCGCCGCGGAGGCGGTGCGCGGCGCGGACATCGTCTCGACCGCCACGACAGCCTCACAGCCGGTCGTAAGTGGCGCGGATTTATCGCCGGGCGCGCACATCAATGCCATCGGCGCCAACCACGCGCACAAACGCGAACTGGACGATGAAGCCGTCGCCAGCGCCGACATCATTGTCGTGGATTCTGTGGAACAATCGCGGCAGGAAGCAGGCGATCTCATCATCGCGTTTCACGGCGATGAGATTTGTTGGACCGGAGTCAAAAAGCTTTCTGAAATTGTGGCCGGAAAAGCCAGCGGCAGAACGAGTGATACGGAAGTTACGCTCTTCAAGTCAAATGGAATTGCCTCTTGGGATCTCGCCGCCGCGATGAAAGTTTATGCGCTGGCGCGAGAGAAAGGGCTTGGCAGGGGATTGCCGCTCTGGACCGATGGCGCGAAAAGCTAGGCTGCCAACCCTAGTTGCCTCTTTCATGGAGCTTGCGGTGCAACGCGTCATGCAGCCGGGCTTTTACGTCCGTGGGCAGTTCAACCGGCTTCGAATCGCAGAATATTTCCACGGTCAGCCTGGTCTGATCGACCACCATTTTACAGTCTTCACAGTCCTGAAGATGGCGCTCAAGTTCCTGCTTCATCGGCGGCTCGAGTTCACCGTCGATATAGTCGGAAATCTCGCGAATAACGCCTTTGCAATTCAATTTGTGGCACCTCGGCGAAAATAGCGATCCAGCCTCTGGCGGAGTTTGAGCCGCGCGCGCAGCAACCGGGATTTTACCGCGGGAATCGAAATGCCGAGCGCTTTGGCGGTTTCTTCTGTGGAAAGCTCTTCAACGTCGCGCAGCACGAAAACAACGCGAAAATCCGGTTCCAGATTGTCGATGACTTCGGACAGGATTTCGTGCATTTCCGTCTGGGCGAACCTTTGTTCCGGACTTGGCCCCCAATCCTTAAGCTCGCGGGGCATCAGGTCTTCTTCGCCTTCGACCGGCTCGTCCAGGGAAAACTGGTTCGGGCGGCGTTTGCGCAGGCGCATCAGCGCTTCGTTCGCGGCGATGCGCACCAGCCAGGTATAAAAGCGGGAGTCCCCTTGGAAATTCTTGAGGTGCGCATAAGATTTGAGGAATGCATCTTGCATAGCATCCTCGGCGTCTTCGCGATTCCGCGTGATGTTCATGGTCAGCCGGAAGATTTTTGCCTCATAACGGCTTACCAACTCTTCGAAAGCGTGCGTGTCGCCCCGCTTGGCGGCGGCCACCAACAGGTGTTCGTCGTCGCGGGCAACCGTGGAAGGCAGACGATGGGGATTCGATGCGCTCAATGTCTTAAGCAGCCAGATCAGCGGCTGCATCCTCATTTCCGGCTGTATTAAAGTAGCACAGAGCATCGAACACTTCCCGTCCTCGTATTTGGATGCTCTTGCTGGTGATAAGATTCAGGAAACAGGGGAAAGTTACGGTGTTGGCGTGTTTCCTGCGTGGCATGGGAATCGTTGGTGTTAGGCAACCATGATTATGAATGCCAGTGATGGCCTGGCTGCCTATGTCAAAAAGTGCGCCCTCGATTTCACGGGTAAGTAGTAAAATCGAAAGGCATAGTAAGCTTGCGTGATGCGTACACTGCCCGACCACCTCCGCAAAGGTATGAAGCTGGTAATCGTTGGCTGCAATCCGAGCGAGTCCTCGGTTCGCGTGGGCCATTACTATGCCGGGCGCGGAAACGAATTCTGGCCCATGCTATATGAGAGCGGTGTGGTGCCAGAGCCGTTCGATTACCACGACGACAAGCGGGTGATCGAGTTCGGCGTCGGGCTGACCGACCTGGTGAAGCGTCCCACGAAAAGCATCGAAGAGCTGAAGCGCGAAGATTATGCGGAAGGCCGCATCGTGCTCTCGCAGAAGCTTGAGGAATTTGCTCCGCATGTCGTGGCTTTTAATGGGAAAATGACTTACGAACAGTTTTCTCAGCGAAAATGTAAATTTGGAATTCAAAAAGAACAATTATACGGTGCGAAAGTGTACGTACTGCCTTCCACCAGCGGGGCGAATGCCACTGACAGAAGCGAGAAGTTGCGGCATTTTAGAAAACTCGCGCAGCTCGTTGCGCGCATCGGTAAAGAACACGAGGCACGAAACCACTGAACGGAGTTCACCGTGAGTAACACCCCACAACTTGCACCGAGCGGGCCGGTCATCCTGGAAGGGAAACACGACGGCATCGCCACGCTGGTGATGAATCGCCCCGACCGCTTGAATGCGCTGAACAGCGAATTGGCAACGGCGCTCAACGAAGCGCTCGGCCGGATCGCCGAAGATCAGAGCGTCAATGTAGTGGTGATCACCGGCGCCGGCCGCGCTTTCTGTGCTGGCGGAGACCTCGGGGCAATCGGCAAAGGCCGCCAGAGCGGTAATATCCAGGGATTGGAACCGGTGCTGCGCGGGGGCATGCAAATGGTGCTCAAGATGCGCACCATGCCCCAGCCGGTGATTGCAGCCGTGAATGGGCCCGCAGCAGGCGCTGGCATGAACGTTGCTCTCGCTGCGGACATTCGCATTGCGGCGGAAGAAGCGACCTTCGGCCAGAATTTTGCAAAGGTCGGGCTATATCCTGATTATGGCGGGACGTATTTTCTGCCGCAGCTCGTCGGGCCATCGAAAGCCGCTGAACTTTTCTATACCGGTGACATGATTGATGCGAAGATGGCGCTTGCGCTTGGTATCGTCAATCAGGTCGTTCCGGCCGCGCAGCTCGAAGCCGCGGTTAAGACACTTGCGCAGAAGATCGCTCAAGGTCCATCGCTGCCCATTCGCGCGGTAAAGAAGGCTCTTTTTGCCAGTGAGGCAAAGGAACTCGCGCAGGCTCTCGACTATGAAGTTCGCGAACAGATTCGTTGTTTCATGTC
>Ga0137415_10000955_pt1 | contig 28440 bp, 27 predicted proteins | sample CZODoug3_1_1_16f_FD_183082 | JGI IMG/M metagenome (GOLD analysis project Ga0137415, IMG submission 183082) | Vadose zone soil fungal communities from Angelo Coast Range Reserve, California, USA - CZODoug3_1_1_16fungal (Hybrid Assembly) | ecosystem: Environmental > Terrestrial > Soil > Vadose...
GGTGCCGGTCCCGCCCTTCGGCGCGAGCGTCAGGTCCTTCTCGGTGAAGGCGGGCCCGGCGATGTCGAGATGGGCCCATCGCATGTCACCGGCAAACTCCTTCAGGAACAGCCCGGCGTTGATCGCACCGCCGCCCCGCGGGCCGACGTTGTTCAGGTCGGCGACGTCGGATTTCAAGTGATCGCGGTACTCGTCGATCAGCGGAAGCTCCCAGACGTGCTCGCCGGCGGCCGTGGCCGCGTCGAGCAGGCGGCGGGCGAGCGCCCGGTCGTTCGCCATGAGTCCCGCGCAGAGCGGGCCGAGCGCGACAACGCAGGCACCCGTGAGCGTCGCCATGTCCACGACCTCGTCGGGCTTCACCCGGGCGGCCGCGTAAGAGAGGGCGTCGGCGAGCGTCAGGCGACCCTCGGCGTCGGTGTTGCCGATCTCGATCGTCGTGCCGTTCATCGCGCGCAGCACGTCGCCGGGGCGGGTCGCCGAGCCCGAGGGCATGTTCTCCGTCGCCGCGATGAGGCCGTGGACCTCCACGGGCGCCTTGAGCGCCGGCAGCGCGCTCATGACGCCGAGCACGGCCGCGGCCCCGGCCATGTCGTACTTCATCCGCAGCATGCCCTCGGAGGTCTTGAGGTCGAGGCCGCCCGAGTCGAACGTGACGCCCTTGCCGATCAGCGCGACGCGCTTCTTGCGCCGGGCCGCGCCGCCCCCGGGGCTGTAGACGAGGTGGATGAACCTCGGCGGCTCGACGCTCCCCGCGGCGACGCCGAGGAACGCGCCCATCCCCATCTTGCGGCACTCCGCGCGGTCGAAGACCGTGACGGCGAGCTTCCGCTCCTTCGCCAGGTCGGTGGCGGCCTTCGCGAGGTCGGTCGGGCTCAGGTCCTTCGCCGGCGTGTTGATGAGATCGCGCGCCAGCCACGTCGCCCGCGCGAAGGCCTCGCCGCGGTGGGCGCCCTCGGCGACGTCGCGGCCGCGCCGGCCGTCGGCCTCGACCAGGCGCAGCTCCTCGACGACGCGGTCGGCCTTCTCCTTCTTGTAGCGCTCGAACGCGTAGGTGCCGAGGAGCGCACCCTCGACGACCGCCTGCGCGCGCTGCCTGGCGGGCAGGCGGTCGCCCAAGACCTCGGTCGCGACCGTGCGCGCGCCGAGGTCACGCGCCCGTCGCACGCCCGCGGCGGCGGCGCGCCGCAGGACCTCGGCCGTGGTCTCGGCGCGAGCGCCCAACCCCGCGACGACGACCCGGCGGCCGAGCGCATGCAGGTGCATGACCTGTCCGGCCTTGGCCTTGAACTTCTCCGCGTCGAGCGCGGCCTTGATCTGGCCCCCGGCCGCGCGGTCGAGTCGCGCGAGCCCCTCCGGCAGCCGCTTCTCCTCCGCGTAGAGGCCGACGACCAGCGCGTCGGCCGAGACGTCTTCCAGCCGTTTCGTGACGATCGCGACCTTCACGCGCGGTCTCCTTCCTTGAGTTGCTGGGCCCGGCGGACCATGTCGAGGAGCCCCTCGGTCGTGTCGAGCTCGGCGAGCCGGTCGATCTCGACCCACCGCACATCGGCCGCGTCACTGCCCGGCGCGACGCGCGTCCCCTCCGGGAACGCGAGGTAATCCACCAGCACGTAATGATAGCGAATGCGTCCAGCCTCGTCCCGTATGACGCGGTCGACCACGCCGGCGACGCCGGCCACGGTGACGCGGAGCCTGCACTCCTCGGCGACCTCGCGGACGACCGCTTCGCGCGTCGTCTCGCCGAGGTCGACGAGCCCGCCGGGGAGACTCCACTTGCCGAGCGCGGGGGCCTTGCCACGCTTGACCAGCAGCACGCGACTCTCGTCGAGCACGACGGCGCCGACGCCGACCCGCGGGTGGTCCGGGTACTCGCGGCTCACGCGGGGCCGCGGAGCCAGTCGTCCGTGGCGTACTTCTCCCTGACGAGCCGCTCGACGGCGCCGGTCTCCTCGGTCGTGAGCCCGTCGGGCTTCACGTCGAGCCCGTGCTCGCCCTCGAACGCCGCCGCGAGCGCCTGTGCCACGTCGTCGAACTTCGGCCGGTGGCCGAGCGCCGCCTCCAGCGTCGTCAGCGTCGCCAGCGGATCGCGCGTGGTAGGAAACAGCTCCCGGAGCCGCGGCTCGTCCACGCCGAGCAAGATCGAGCCGTGCTGGAGAAAGCATCGGCCGTAGCGCCGCTGGGCGCTGCCGACGACCTTCCGGCCAGCGAGCTCGACCTCGCAGCTCCCGGTCCGCGCGAAGCAGAAGGCGGGCGTCGGCTCGTCACCGCGCGCGACGCCGACCATCTCGACGGGCGCCCCGAGGGCCCGGAGCCCGGCGACCAGCGCGCGCCCGATCCATTGGTAGCTATGCAGCAGGTCGCGTGCACCGCCGCCGATGTCCTCGGCCGCGGCGACGACGCTGTAGGTCAGCTCGCGCTCCGGGCCGTCGTGGTAGATCGCGCTCCCGCCGGTCGGCCGCCGCACGAGCCCCACGCCGAGCCTCGCGCAGGCGTCGACGTCCACATGGCGATCGAGCGGCTGGCCGTAGCCGAGCGAGACCGTGGGCGGCGCCCACGCGAAGAAGCGGATCGTCGGCGGCGAGGTCCCCGCCCGGCGCCCGAGCCAGACCGCCTCGTCAACCGCCATGTTCGTGGCGCCGCCGCTGGGCTCGGTCACGAGCAGGCGCCAGGTTCTGCCGGGGGGGCTGTGGGTCACGGCCATAGCATCGCACGGGATCGCGGCGGACCGCAGCGGGTGGTTGAGCGACCTCGCGCTCGCCCTGCGGCTAGAAGACGGAGTAGAGATGGTACCAGGGCCCGCCGAGGAGTTTGACCCTCGTCTTGGACCGACCCTTCGGGATCGGGCCCGTCAGGTACATGAGGCCGCACTCATCGATGAACCCGCACCCATCGGATACGAACCGAACCTCGGATTGGGAGACGTGGACGCGGCGCACGCGAAAGAATCCCACCCAGGCAGCTGTGGCGAGTGGCCCGTGCGCTAGAGCGATCCGTGTGGCGTCCTCGAGCGTCGGCTGGCTGAGGTGGAAGCGCAGGCGGAAGAGAGGGTGGTCGGGTGACTGGGAAGACAGGAAGAGGAGAAGCAGTGAAGACGCGGCGAGCGGATGAACGAGCCACGCGAGGATGCTCAGGCGATTGAGGGGCCTGCGCGTGAGCACCAGCACCAGCGTGAGGGCGCCGAAGAGAACCGTGATGCCGAAGGTGGCCGTGAAGAACGGGAAGTCGAGGCCGGTGCTGCTCAGTGGCGCAAGTAGGAACAGAAGCCAACAGATCGAAAAGACGGAGAGTCCCCGTCGAAGCACGTCCTTCACCAGGACGCGCTCATTACAGTTTCCGCAATCGGACGTGCTTGACCGAGTGGTCTGGACCCTTCTCGAGAATGAGGTGGGCCCGTTCTCGCGTGGGTAGGATGTTCTCGAGAAGATTGGGCTCGTTGACGTCTCGCCAGATCTCGGCTGCGACGGTCTCGGCTTCGTTGTCGGTGAGATCGGCGTAGCGGTGGAAGTACGAGGACGGGTCTTGGAAGACCGTCTTGCGCAACGTGAAGAAACGCTCGATGTACCACTGACGGACGTGGCCAACCTCGGCATCGACGTAAATCGTAAAGTCGAAGAAGTCCGAGGCGAAGACGTCCTGCGAGGGTCCCGCCGGTCGGTCTCCCGCCTGCAGGATGTTCAAACCCTCGACGATCAACACGTCGGGTCGATCGACGATCTGAAACTGACCGGGGACGATGTCGTACGTGAGATGAGAGTAGACGGGTACCGCAAGCTCGCCCTGCCCGGCCTTGACCTCCGACAGGAATGTGATCAGAGCTCGGAGGTCGTAGCTTTCGGGGAAGCCCTTGCGTCGCAGGATCCCGCGTTCCTCGAGAACACGCCGGGGGTAGAGAAAGCCGTCGGTCGCGACCAGGTCGACCTTCGGGTGGTTAGGCCAGCGAGCCAGCAGTGCTCGCATGATGCGCGCGGCCGTGCTTTTTCCGACCGCCACGCTGCCGGCCAGCCCGATGAGGTAGGGCGCCTTCGGCACCTTCGTGTTCAGGAAGGTAGCGGCCGCACCGTGCAGCGCTTGGCTCGCACCGATATGCAGGTTGAGCAGCCGCGAGAGCGGCAGGTAAATCTCTACGACCTCGTCCAGGGACACCTGGTCGTTGAGCCCGCGGAAGCGGGTCAGGTCGTCTTCGGTCAGGCTCAGCGGAGTGTCCGCGCGGAGACGGGCCCATTCTCCTCGCGTGAAGCGTTGATATCGGGACAGCGCCATCAGCCGTCTGCCACTCCAGCCGGGCCCGGCGAATCACCTCGGCCTCGCGGGCCGGCGTGGGACCCGGCAACGCACGGCCCGCGTGAGGCTAGGGCCGGCGGGTCCAGCGCAGATCGGGCTCGCGGGCGGCCTTGGTCTGATCGAGCCGGCGCACCGGCGTCGTCACCGGCGCGTCGTGGATCACGCCCGCGTTCGACTCGGCCTCACGCGCGATCTGGATCATCGCGTCGCAGAACTGGTCGAGTGTTTCCTTCGCCTCGGTCTCGGTCGGCTCGATCATCAACGCCTCCTCGACGATCAGCGGGAAATAGGTCGAGGGCGCGTAGAAACCAAGGTCGAGGAGCCGCTTGGCGATGTCGGTCGCGGTGATGCCGAGCTTCTTCTGGCGCCGCGCCGAGAGCACGCACTCGTGCATGCAGGGCCCCGGGACCGCGACGTCGTAATCCTTCTCGAGGCGCTTCATGATGTAGTTCGCGTTGAGGATCGCGTTATCGGCGACGCTCCGGAGGCCGTCGGCGCCCATGGTGCGGATGTAGGTGAAGGCGCGCACGAGCATGCCGAAGTTCCCCCAGAAGGCCTGGAGCTTGCCGATGGACTTCGGCCGTTTCCAGTCGAGCCCGTAGCCGTCGCCGTCCTTGGTCACCACGGGCACCGGCAGGAACGGCTCGAGGTGCGCCTTGACGCCGACGGGCCCCGCGCCGGGGCCGCCGCCGCCGTGCGGCGTCGTGAAGGTCTTGTGGAGGTTGAAGTGGCAGACGTCGAAGCCGCGGTTACCCCGGCGAGTGACGCCGAGAATCGCGTTGAGGTTCGCGCCGTCCATGTAGACCTGGGCGCCCTTCGCGTGGCAGAGCTCGGTGATCTGGACGATGCGCGGCTCGAACATGCCGAGCGTGTTCGGCACGGTGATCATGAAGGCGGCCACGTCGGTGTCCAGGTGGCGCGCCAGCTCGTCCACGTCCACCTCGCCGTTCGGCAGCGACTTCACCTCGACGACCTCGTAGCCAGCGATCGCCGTGGACGCGGGGTTGGTCCCGTGGGCGGAGTCGGGGACGAGCACCTTCGTCCGCTTCTCGCCGCGCGAGAGATGATAGGCGCGGATCATCAGGACGCCCGCCAGCTCGCCCTGGGCGCCGGCCGCGGGCTGTAGCGAGACCGCGTCCATTCCGGCGATTTCGGCGAGCATCGCGGCGAGCTCGTGCATCAGCTGGAGCGCGCCCTGGGAGAGCGCCTCGGGAGCGAGCGGGTGGAGCCTCGCGAAACCGGCGAGGCGGGCCATGTCCTCGTTGAGCCTCGGGTTGTACTTCATCGTGCACGAGCCGAGCGGGTAGAAGTGCGTGTCCAGGCCGTAGTTCATCCGCGACAGCCGTGAGTAATGACGGACCACGTCGAACTCCGACACCTCGGGGAGCTCGGGCGCGTCCTTGCGCACGTGCTGCGCGGGCAAGAGTTTTCGCGCGTCGCTCACGGGCACGTCGGCCTCGGGCAGCGACCACGCGACGCGCCCCGGTGAGGAGAGCTCGAAGATCAGCTTGTCGTAGGCGTTGCAGCTCATCAAGCCACCGCCTTCCCGAGCGCGTCGGCAAAGGCGTCGATCTCGGCCCTCGTGCGCTTCTCCGTCACGGCGACCAGCAGGCAGTCGGCGAGGCCTCGGTCGAATGTCTTGAGCGGCACGCCCGCGAGGATCCCCTGCTTCGCGAGCTTCGCCACCACGCGCTCGGGGGATTTTGGGAGCCTGAGCGCGAACTCCTTGAAGAAGGGCGCCCCGAAGCGGAGCGAGACGCCGGGGACCTTCGCGAGGCGCTCGGCGGCGTAGTGAGCCTTCGCCGTCGACAGCTCACCGACCCGGATCAGGCCCTGGCGGCCGAGCGTCGCCATGTAGATCGTCGCCATGAGCGCGCAGAGCGCGACGTTGGTGCAGATGTTGGAGGTCGCCTTGGCTCGCCGGATGTGCTGCTCGCGCGTCTGGAGTGTGAGCACGAAGCCGCGCTGGCCGTCGCGGTCCACGGTGGCGCCGACGAGACGGCCCGGCATGCGGCGCACGAGGTCCTTCTTGGCTCCGAAGACGCCGAGGTTCGGCCCGCCGAAGCCCATCGGCACGCCGAGCCCCTGCCCCTCCCCGACGACGATATCGGCCCCGAGCCTTCCCGGCGCTTCGAGAACGCCCAGGTTCACGGGATCGGCGGCGATCACCAGCAAGGCTCCCGCCGCGTGCGCGATGTCCGCGGCCGCGGCGATATCTTCGAGGCAGCCGTAGAAGTTCGGGCTCTGGACGACGAGCGCCGCCGTCTTCGGTCCGACGAGCTTCTTGGCCGTGGCGAGATCGGTCACGCCCTCCGGCGCCGCGGCGTCGCGCAGCCGCACTCCCGGGCCCTCGCAGTACGTGGCGGCGACCCGCCGGTAGAGCGGGTTCACGCCGCGCGAGAGGACGATCTCGTTCCGCTCGGTGGCGGCATGAGCCATCAGCGCCGCCTCGGCAAGCGAGGAGGCGCCGTCGTAGATGGACGCGTTCGCCACGTCCATGCCGGTGAGCTCGGCGATCATCGTCTGATACTCGTAGATCGTCCTGAGCGTGCCCTGGCTGGCCTCCGGCTGATACGGCGTGTACGCGGTGAAGAACTCGCCGCGCGAGATCAGGTGGTTGATCGGGCTCGGGATGTAGTGGTCGTAGGAGCCCGCGCCCATGAAGCAGGCGTGCGCGTCCGCGTCCGCGTTCCGTGCGGCGAGCCCTTTCATGTGGCGGATCAGGTCGGTCTCGGCGAGGGCGGGCGCCAGGCTGAGCGGCCGCGAGAGACGCGCCTTCGCGGGGATCCTGACGAGCAACTCCTCGATCCCGCCCGCACCGATCACGCCGAGCATCTGCCGCTGCTCGGCCGCCGTGTTGGCGATGTACCTCGAAGCCATCAATGACCCCCGTGCTTCAAGAACTCCTCGTACTGCTGCGCCGTCAGGAGCTGGTCCCACTCGGCCTTGTTCGACGGCTTGATCAGGATCATCCAGCCGCGGCCGTACGGGTCCTGGTTCACGGTTTCGGGCTTCTGCTGAAGCTCGCCATTGGCCTCGACGACCTCGCCCGAGACGGGTGCGAAGAGGTCGGAGACCGCCTTGACCGACTCGACGACGCCGAAGCCCTTGCTCGCCGTGACCTTGGCGCCGACCTTCGGCAGCTCGACGAAGACGACGTCACCGAGCTGCTCCTGCGCGTACGCGGTGATGCCGACGCGCACCCGGTCGCCCTCCTGTTTTGCCCACTCGTGCTCGCGCGTGTACTTGAGGTCCTTCGGGATGCTCGTCATCATGTCCTCTGTCTGACTTGCAGTCGGAGCGCCTTCGCGGGACGTCCGGCGCTCGACGGTCGGGCTGTCAACTTCGCAGGGCCTCCGGCGCTCGACGGTCGGGCTGTCAACCCGCCTTCTTCCATCTGATTTGCCGTCGGAGCGCCTTCGCAGGGCCTCCGGCGCTCGACGGTCGGGCTGTCAACCCGCCTTCTTCACTTTAGACGCATAGAATGGCGTGCGGACGACGCGCGCGGCCTTTGCCTGCCCGCGGATCTCGACGGCGAGGTCGGTGCCGACGCCGGCCAGCGCCGTCTCGACGTACGCCATCGCGATGTACTTGTCCACGGAGGGCCCGTAGGAGCCCGAGGTCACGACGCCGACCCGGCGACCGTCCTTCAGCACCAGATATCCGTGACGCGCGACGGCGCGGTCCAGCATCTCGATGCCCACGAGCCTCCGCGTGAGACCCTCGGCGCGAATCTTCTCGAGGGCGTCTTTGCCGATGAACTCGCCCTTCGCGGGCTTGACCACCCAGCCGAGGCCGGCCTCGAGCGCGTTGGTCGTCTCGTCGATGTCGTTGCCATAGAGCGCGTATTTCATCTCGAGCCGGAGCGTGTCTCGCGCGCCGAGACCGATCGGCGCCACGCCGTCGCCGCGACCCGCGTCGACGAGCGCGCCCCAGAGGCGCTCGGTCTCCGCCGCGGACGCGTAGAGCTCGAAGCCGTCCTCGCCGGTGTAGCCCGTGCGCGAGATCAGCGTCGGGACCCCGGCCACGGCGCCGCGCGCGAAGCGGTAGTAGCCGAGCTTCGTCAGGTCCGTGTCAGCGAGGCGGCCGACGAGCGCCTCCGCCTTCGGCCCCTGGACGGCGATCAGGCCCGTCTCGGCCGAGACGTTGCGCCAGCGCGCGCCCTCGCCATGCTCGGTCACCCAGGCCCAGTCCTTGTCGATGTTCCCTGCGTTGACGGTGACCATGAAGCGGTCGCCGCCGAGACGATAGACGGTCAGGTCGTCCACGATCGTCCCGTTCGGGTAGCAGAAGAGCGAGTACTGGATGTGACCCGGCTGGAGGGCCGCGACGTCGTTGGTGGTCAGGAGCTGGAGCGCCGCCGGGGCCTTCGGGCCCTCGACCTCGAACTCGCCCATATGGCTCACGTCGAAGAGCCCGACCGCGCTCCGCACCGTGCGGTGCTCCTCCACGATGCCCGTGTACTGCACCGGCATCTCCCAGCCGCCGAACGGCACCATGCGGGCGCCGGCCTTGACGTGCGCCTGGTAAAGCGGAGTGCGTTTGAGCGGCGTGTCCACGGGGTCTCAGTAGACCATCGCCGCGGGGAGACGGTCAAGCACGGCAGAACTCCTCGATGGCTCGGCGCATCTCTGCGGGCCGCTCGGTCGGGATCCAGTGCCGGGCGTCGAGGCGGACCACGCGACAGCTCGGGACGCGGGCGAGCCACCGCTCGGTGATCGCCGGATCGGTGAACGCGGCGCCCGTCGAGAGCAGTGCGAGCGCGGGCGCGCGCAGCGTACCGGGGTCGGGCAGTCCGCGGGTCACGGCGAGCAGCATCTGGAGGTAGGCCGCCGTGGCCGTCGCGCGCAGGTCGAGCCGCCACGACCTGTAGCGCTGCTCGAGGGCGGCCGCGCCCGCCCCTCGCGCCATGGCCGCCCGCGTCTCGCGGTCGAGCTCGGCGAGGTCGAGCGGCCCGAGGCGCCGGCGGTGGAAGCCGAGCGCGTTGATCGCGCGCACGAGCGCGGCAGCCGGGACGACGAGCGGCGCGAACCGCGCGATCGTCCCGAGCGTCCCCGTGAGCGCCTCGCGCGGCATCGGCTCGATCAGGACGAGCCCCGTCACACGCTCGGAATGCCGGCTCGCGAACTCGATCGCGACGTTCGCGCCGAGGCAGTGGCCCACGAGCATCGCACGCGCGTAGCCTTCCGCGTCGAGGATCTCGGCGAGGTCGGCGCACCACTCGCGCATCCCGAGGCGGCCGCGCCAGACGGAGGCCCCGTTGCCGCGGAGGTCGGGCCTCAAGAGATCCCAAGACTCCCCCAGCGAGGTGTGCGCGACGAGCTCGGACCAGCGCGTCGAGTTGCTGGCGAGCCCGTGCAGGAGCACGACGACGCGGCGCGCGGCGCCAGGCCGGCGGAGCCGGTAGGCGACCGTCGCGCCGTCGCGCGCCGTGAGCGAGCGTGCGACGTCCAGCTCAGGCCTTCGGCAGCCACTCCCTGAGCGGCTTCACCGTGCAGCCCGCCTTGACGAGCCCCTCGCGGACGGCCACGACGATCTTCTCCGCGCCCGGGCTGTCGCCGTGGATGCAGACGGTCTCCACCTTGACGTCGATGAGCTTGCCCGTGATCGTGCGGACTTTCCCTTCCAGGACCATGCGCACCGCCTGCTCGGCCGCCCGGACGGGGTCGGCGACGAGCGCGTCCTTGCCGAGCTTCCGGCTGACGAGTTGGCCGTCGTCGGCGTAGACGCGGTCGGCGAAGCCTTCCGCGGCGACGCGCACGCCCGCGACCTTACGCGCTTCCGCGTCGTACTTGGTCATCGCCATCGTCATCAGGATCATGTCGCGGTCGAGCTCGAGCACCTGCTCGGCGGTCGCGCGGGCGAGGGCCAGGTTCTCCTCGAACATGTGGTACTGGATGCCGTGGGGCTTGACGTGCTGGAGCGTCGTCCCCGCCGCCCTGGTGAACGCCGCGAGCGCCCCGGTCTGGTATCGGTGATAGTCCTTCAGCTCCTGCGGCGAGACGTCCATGCGCCGACGGCCGAAGCCCATGAGGTCGGGCAGCCCCGGGTGCGCGCCGACCGCCACGCCGTGCCTCACCGCGTTGTCCACGGTCCTCCGCATCACGTGCGGGTCGCCGCCGTGGAAGCCGCACGCGACGTTGGCCGACGTGATGTGCGGCATGATCTCGTCGTCGGCGCCGAGCGTCCAGCGCCCGTAGCTCTCGCCCATGTCGCAGTTGATGTCGATGTATTTCATTTTCCCCTTTCGCCGTCGGGGCGCCGCCGCGCCCGACGTCCGGGCAGCCTACGCTCTTGCTGATACCCTGGCGAGGGCGTTGATCAGCCGGTCCACGTCTTCGTCCGTCATCGCGAGCGAGCAGGCGCCGAGTCCCCGCTGGGTCAGGAGGATACCCTCGTTCAGGAGCCCCAGGAAGACACGCAGCGGCGCCTCGGCATCCTTGGACCGCGCCGACCGCCAGTCGGTGAGCGGCTCGGGCGTCCAGTGCAGCCAGAAGAGCGAGCCCAGGCCGGTCGCCTGCCCCTTGCGCCGGGTCGCGGCGAGCAGCCGGGTCACGCCGCCGCGCAGACGCTCGCCGAGTGCGTCGAGCCGCGCGTACGCCTCCGGCGTGACCGCGTTCAGCGTCGCGACGCCCGCGGCCATCGTCACCGGGTTGGCGTTGAATGTGCCGCCGTGGCTGATGCGTGCGCCGCCCTTGCGCGGGTCGTAGAAGTTCATGACGTCGGCCCGCCCCCCGAAGGCACCCACCGGGAGGCCGCCGCCGATGATCTTCCCGAACGTCGTGAGGTCGGGCCGGACGCCGAGGCGCTCCTGCGCGCCGCCCCACGCGACGCGGAACGAGATCACCTCGTCGAAGATCAGCACGATCCCGTGCCGCTCCGTGATCGCGCGCAGGCGCTGCAGAAAGCCCTCGGCGGGCGGGATCATCCCGGCGTTGCACAGCAGCGGGTCCACGATGAGGCACGCGAGGTGGGCCGCCTCCGCCTCGAGGATCTGCTCGCACGCCTCCGCGTCGTTCCAGGGGAGCACGACGACGTGCTTCAGGACCGCGGGCGGCAGCCCCGCCGACCAGGCGACCGACTTCGGGCGCTTCCGGCTCCCGCCGGCCTTCGGATCACCGCCCACGCTCACCATGACCCAGTCGTGGGTGCCGTGGTAGGCGCCCTCGAACTTCGCGATCTTGGGCCGCCCGGTGAAGGCACGCGCGAGGCGCACGGCGTTCATCGTGGCCTCGGTGCCCGAGTTCGTGAAGCGGATGCTCTCGACCGACGGCACCCGGCGCTTCAGGAGCTCCGCCAGACGGATCTCGTGCTCCGTCGGGCCCGGGAACGAGAGACCGTGCTCGGCCGTCTGCTGGACCGCCTTCACGACGTCCGGGTGGGCGTGGCCGAGGATCAGGCTCGTGTAGTTGCCGTTGAAGTCGAGACGGTCGGTGCCGTCGGCGTCCCAGACGTGGGCGCCCTGCCCGCGCTGGATGTAGAACGGGTACGGATCGAAGAACGTGGTGGTCCGGCTGTTGCCGCCGGGCATGACCGCCAGCGCTTCCTCGTGCAGCGCGCGCGAGCGGCTCGTCTTCGCGGTGTACTCGGCAACCTCTTTGTCGACACTCATGCGGATTCCTCTCTGACGACCCCGTCGAGGGATGCGTCCCACTCCCGCAGCAGCCGGTGTGCCTCGTCCACGGTGACCGCCCTGAACCGCACCGCCTGGCCGGGCCGGGCCTGGCCGATGCGGGCGATGTCGAACGAGCAGACGGTCGCCACCTTCGTGTAGCCGCCCGTGGACTGGCGGTCCACGAGGAGCACGATGGGCTGGCCGTCGCCGGGTACCTGGATCGAGCCGAGCGCGATGCCGTCGGAAATGATGTCGTGGCCGCGCGTGTGCGCGATGCGGGGGCCGCGCAGGCGTGCCCCCATCCTGTCGGACTGCGGTAGCACTTCGTACGACGAGCCGAGGAGGGCGCCGAGGCCCTCCTTGGTGAAGCGGTCCGCCTGCGGCCCGAGCACCACGCGGAGCGTGGACTCGCCGCCGTAGGCGGGCACCGCGCGCCGCTCGACGCGCCGCGCGCGCGGCGCCGTCGCCGGGGCGAGGCGCAGCCGGTCGTCCTTCCTGAGCGCGCGGCCCTCGACGCCGCCGAGGCGCCCGCGCAGGTAGGTCGCGCACGAGCCCATCACGAGCGGCACGTCGAGCCCGCCCGCGAACGCGACGTAGCCGCGCACGCCCGAGCGCGCAGGGCCGAGCTTGACGACGTCGCCGGCTTTCAGCGCGAGCGTCGCCCAGCGCGGCGCCTCCTTGCCGTTCACGCTGAGCGGCATGTCGGCGCCGGTGACCGCGACGGCGCACGCCGCCTCGGCCTCGAAGCGTGGGCCGACCAGCGTGCACTCGAGCGCCGCGGCGCCGTCGGGGTTGCCGACGAGCCGGTTCGCGAGGACGAACGCGAAGCGGTCCACGGGCCCCGAGGGCGGGATGCCGTAGCGGAGCTGGCCCAGACGCCCTCCGTCCTGCACGGTCGTCTGCGGCCCGGCGTCGAGGATCCTGATCATGCGATCACCGGCGCCCCGGCGCGCGCCTCGACCCGCCTCAGGATGCGGTCGTACTCGGCCCGGTGGATCCGGCGGAAGCGCACGCGGCCGCCGGGGCGCAGCAGGACGGGCTCGGCGGCGTCGGGATCGTAGAGACGCACGGGTGTGCGGCCGAGCACCCAGAAGCCGCCCGGGCTCTCCACCGAGTAGACGCAGCACTGCGTGCCGCCGATGCTCACGCTGCCCGGCGGCGTCTTCGTGCGCGGCGTCTCGAGCCGCGGGATGTGGATCCGCTCTGGCATGCCCGTCATGTACGGCAGGCCCGGCGTGAAGCCGATGAAGTAGACGAGGTACTCCGCCCCGCTGTGGAGCCTCGCGAGCTCTCCGGCCGGCAGCGAGAGGCGCTGCGCAGCCGCCTCGAGATCGAAGCCGAGCTCCGGATCCTCGTAGCAACAGGGCAGCTCGACGAGGCGCGAGGGCGGCAGCACGGCCGTGGAGGCCTGCGGGAGCAGCTCGGTGATCGCCGCGCAGAGCGCGTCGTAGCCGACCTCGCGCGGATCGTAGTACACCTGCAGCGCGCGGAAGGTGGGCACCGTCTCGACGACGCCCGCCAGCGCCTTCTGCTGGATGAGGTACTCGAGGGCGCGCACCCGGCCGTTCACCTCGACGCTGATCTCCTCGCCGAACTCGACGGAAAGCGCGAGATCGCCCGCCGGGAGGAACCGCAACGGCCTAGAGCGCCGCGAGGGCGGAGTTCGGCAGGTCGGTGATGAACATGTGCCCCGGGCTGTGCGTGATCATGAACGGCGGCTTGGAGGCGAGCGCGACGGCCTGGGGCGTGACGCCGCACGCCCAGAAGACCGGCACGTCCCCCGGCCTGAACTCCTGTGCGTCGCCCCAGTCGGGGCGAGCGATGTCCTTGATGCCGAGCGCGGACGGGTCGCCGACGTGGACCGGGGCGCCGTGGGCCCCCGGGAACCGCGCGCTCGCGGTCACGGCCTTCGCAAGATCGCCGGCGGCGATCGGGCGCATCGAGACGACCATGGGCCCGTGGAACGCGCCCGCCGGGCGGCACTGGATGGACGTCCGCCACATCGCGACATTCTTCCCCTGCTCGATGTGCCAGAGCCGGATCCCCGCCTCGAGCAGCGCCCACTCGAACGTGAACGAGCAGCCGAGGAGGAAGGCGACGAGGTCGTCGCGCCAGTAGGGCGTGACGTCCGTCACCTCGTCGGCGAGGAGCCCGTCCTTGTAGATGCGGTACTTCGGGATGTCCGTTCTGAGGTCGGCACCCGGCGCCACGCCGACGGGCTCGGCCGAGCCGACGTCGGTCACCTCCAGGAGCGGGCACGGGCGCGGGTTGCGTTGGCAGAAGAGCAGGAAATCGTAGGCGGAGTCCCTCGGGAGCACGGCGAGGTTCGCCTGGACGAAGTTCTGGCCCAGGCCTGCCGTGATGCCCGTCAGCTTGCCGAGCCGGATGTCCCGCCGGATCTCCTTCGGATGGCGCGTGTCGAGCGGCATGCAGCGATTCTACTACGCGAGCACCCCGATCGCTCGGCTCGAGACCGCTCGGCCCTTCCTCGAATCGGTATGAAGTAGAATTTGTTCGAGGACCGATGCCGACGTGGCTCGAGGGCCGTGAGCGTGGTGTCGTCGTGGTCCTCTGTATCGTCGGCGCTCTCCGGATCCTCCTCTTCAGCGCCGCGTTCCCGCCCCTGCACTCGACCGACGAGCCCTTTCACTTCGACCTGGTCGTCAAGTATGCGCACCGCCACGTGCCGCACCGCCTCGCGGACGAACGTCTCAGCGCCGAGACGCGAAAGACGATCGTCCTCTACGGCACCGGCATCTCCAGGCCGAGGGCCGATCTCGTGCTGCTCCACAACAGCCCCGAATACCTGACCCCCCCGTCGGGGGAAGGCATGCCCCCGCCGGTGTGGACGGCACCCGCCGCCCTGCGCCAAGCGGTCCTCCCCTGGGGGATGGAGCGGTGGAACCTCGTCAACCACGAGGCGACGGAGCCGCCCGTCTATTACGCGGTCGCGGGCGCGTGGTATCGCCTCGGGCAAACGGTCGGGCTGGCCGGCGGGCAGCTCTTCTACTGGACGCGCTTCCTCAATGGCGTGCTGTTCGCGGGCGTCGTCGCACTCGCGTACCTCCTGGCGCGGACCGTCTGCCCGGGTCATTCGGCCCTCGCGCTCGCCGCGGCGGTGCTCGTGGCGGCGTTCCCCCAGGGCAGCTTCTACGGGGCCACGAACGATGCCCCGCTCGTGCCGCTGCTCTTCGCCGCGGCGCTGGTGTGCCTCGTGCACATCGCGCGGGCCCCGAGGCCGTGGCCGGTGTACGGGCTGGCGGGTCTGCTCACCGCGGCGACGGTGCTGACCAAGTACTCGAACGTCGCGATCGTGGGCGCCCTGCTCATCACGCTCGCCATCGCCACCCGGAGCGCTGCCGTCCGCGCCGCCCGTGCCGACCCCTGGCGGCTCACGCTGCTCGCGCTCGCGGCGCTCGGCCCCGTCGCGGCATGGTTCACTCGCAACGACCTGCTCTCAGGGGATCCCACCGGCGCGCGCCAGAAGTACGTGCTGTTGGGCTGGTCCCTGAAGAGCCCCGGCGCGGTCTTGGACCATCCGTTTTTCGGGGCGGCGGCGCCCGGCGCCCTCGGGGGGACCTTTGCGCACGGCGTGCTGACGACGCTCTGGCGGGGCGAACTCACCTGGCACGGGACGCCGATGGCGCTGCCCGGCGTCGATTGGTTCTACTCGATCTCCTCGCTCGTGTTCCTTGCCTTCGCCGTGATCCGCGTGTGGGGCGCGCGGGACCCCGCCGAGCGGATCACGATCTGGACGAGCGCGGTCACCGTGGGGCTCGCGGTCGCGACCCTCGCGGTCCTCTCCACGGTGTTCGATTTCGGGACGCGGACGCTGCAGCCGTCGCCGCGGTGGCCCTACTTCACGTCCGGGCGCCTGATCGTGGGGATCCTGGTGCCCTTCGTCACGCTGTACCTCTACGGGCTCGAGTGGATGCTCGCCAAGGTGCGCAGCCGCAGCGCCTTGCTGCCGATCGTCGTCGGCGTGGCGATCCTCGTCACGGCGTTCCAGGTCAGCCTCGCCTTCCCCGCATGGCAAAGCCCGTACAACTGGTTCCACCTGCCCTGGCGCGCCGCGACGGGCGCGCCGGTCGCCCTCACCCGGAGCGACGGGGAGCGCCGACCTCGTCTACCTCTGACCGAGGCGCGGCCACACCTCGGGATTCACGAGCACCTCGGGCCGCTCGCCACGCAGTACCCGCAGCATCTCGCCCGCGACTTGCACCGCCATCTGGCGGTTGGCCTCGCGCGTGACGCCGGCGACGTGCGACGAGCAGACGACGTTCTCGAGGTTGAGCAGCGGGTTGTCCCGCGGCGTCGGCTCGTCCTCCCACACGTCGAGGCCCGCGGCCGCCAGCCGGCCGCGCGTGAGGGCCTCGAAGAGCGCGCGCTCGTCCTGCACGGGACCGCGCGAGGTGTTGATGTAGATCGCGCCCGGCTTCATGAGGGCGAGGGTCTTCTCGCCGATCATGTGCTTCGTCTCGGGCGTGAGCGGCGTGTGGCACGTGAGGACGTCGACCTGCGGCAGGAGCTCATCCAGGCTCTTCACCGGCTCCGCACCGCGACGCCGCACCTCGTCGTCCGGCACGTACTTGTCGTAGCCGAGGACGCGCATGCCGATGGCCCCCGCGAACTTCGCCACCCGGCGGCCGATGTTGCCGACGCCGACGATCCCGAGGGTCTTGCCCGCGAGCTCCGTGTTGCCGACACCCTCGCCCGCATTGCGCTTGGCGCCCCAGTCTCCGCCGCGCGTCATCCTGTCGATCAGCAGCGTGCGCTTGACGCTCGCGAGCATCAGCATGAGCGCGTGCTCCGCCACCGCCTGCGAGTTCGAGCCCGGCGCGTGGACCACGGCCACGCCGAGTCGGGTGGCGGCGGGAATGTCCACTGTGTCGAGGCCGACCCCGTGCCGGCCGACGACCCTGAGCCGCCTGCAGGCGGACATCAGGCTCGCGCTGCAGTTCGGCCGGATGCGGAACAGGATCCCCTGAGCCTCGGCCGCGGCCTTCGCGAGCCCGGCCTCGGTCTCGTCTTCGCAGACGACGACGCGCGCCTCCTTCTCGAGCAGCGCCTGGCCGTCGGGATTGATGGGACCGGCCAGCACGACCAGCGGGCGGGAATCGGCAGCCATCGGGTGGTCTCCTTTTTCTCGGTTGCGGACGACTATTTCCAGGCGGCGAGGACGAGTCGCGGGGCGTCGAGCGAGAAGGGCGTTCCGTCGAGCCCGCCGTAGAGCTCGACGCGGCTCCAGCGCTCGGGCCGCAGCATCGCCGAGAGCTCGTGGGCCGAGTACAGGCGGATCTCGCTCTCGCCGATCAGCTCCTGCGCGGTCTCCTTGGTCTTGGCCGTGGCGCGCTTGAGCCTGAACCAGCGCGCGCGCCAGCGGCTCGTCGCCGGATCGAACGCGTTCTCGACGCGGAGCGTCCAGCCGCTCACACGCTTACGCTCCTCGGGCGGGAGCGAGCGCACGAGCTGGTCGCGGTTGCGCGTGTCGAGGACGAAGAGGCCGCCCGGCTTGAGCGCGCGCCAGAAGCGATCGAGCAGCAGCCGGTCCTCGTCGTCGGAGAAGAACCCGATCGAGCTGAACAGGTTCACCGCGAGGCCGAACTCGCCCGAGAACTCCATGTCGCGCATGTCCTGGCAGGCGAGCGTCAGCTCGACGCCCGCTTCGCGCGCCGCCTTTCGCGCGCGGTCGAGCTCGGTCTCGCTGAAATCCACGCCCGTGACCGCGAAGCCGAGGCGCGCCAGCTCGACCGAGTGACGGCCGAAGCCGCACGGGGCGTCGAGGACGCGGGCGGGCGGCTCGAGCACCGCGAGGCCCGTGATCCACTGCACCTCGCTCGCCGCGTCCATCGGCGATTCGAAGGCCTGGGAGATCTGCGGCCACGCCTCGCGGAAGAAACGCTCGCTCTGGAACACGGGGGGCATTATATTCCCGTCTCTCCCCGTCGCGTGGACGTGAGCACGGGATTCGGGCGGCCTGGGCGAACGGCTGCGGATGCACCGGGCGGGCGGGCCCGCGCCAGCGGTTCTACGACACCGGTACTGTGCTCTCCGGGGTGGGGTCGTGCTGAGCCGCTCGGCGCCGATCATCGGCAGCGGGCGGCACGCTGGAGAGGGCCAGCGCGACGAGATGCTCGAGGTGCGCCATGGCGACGGGCTTGGGGACATAGGCGAAGACGCCGTGCTTCAGCGCCTCGGCCGCAGCCTTCGTGTCTTGATTTCCCGTGAGCATGAGCACGGGGACGCGGATATCGTGGTGCCGCATCTGCGTCAGCACGTCGAGGCCGCCCATGAGTGGCATGCGCATGTCGAGCAAGACGAGGTCGAACTGCCCTTGGAGGAGGGCGCCGATGGCGTAGGTGCCGTCGGGCGCCGTCGCAATCTCGTAGGTGTGCCCGTGCTCGAACGCGAGGAAAAAGTTCTTCAGCACCTCGCGGAGCGTCCGATCGTCGTCGACGATCAAGATCCGCTTCGTCACGCGGGCCTCTTCATCGTGGGCGGCGGCCGACACGTTTCTCACGCCGAACCTGTATGAAGGCGTCCGGATAGCGCGAGCCCGACGAGGTGCTCGAAGGGCGCGAAGTCACAGGGCTTCGGGATGCATGCGAAGACCCCTGCGCTCAGCGCCTCGGCCGCCGCGCGACCCTCCTGGGCTCCCGTCATGACGATGACCGGGATGGCGGGGTCGACGGCGCGCATCCGCTTGAGGAACATGAGCCCGTCGAGTCCCTTCATCTGTGGCTCGAGGACGAGCAGGTCGGGGCGCCCCCGACTCAGGGCCGAGGCGGCTTCGCTGCCGTTCGAGGCGGAGACCACGTCATAGGCGTGGTCGTGCTCGAACTGTCCGAAATGCCTCGACACGGCTTCGATTTGGCCCCGATCGCCGAGGATGAGAACCCGCTTGCTAGACAAGGGCATGGCCCCAGGCGCTTCTTCCGTTTATCAGTGACCGCTTGCCTCGTCTCCACACGGCGCAACAGAAGTGCAAGCTGGACACCAGATCGGGGCTCGGTCTAAGTGCTTGCCGGGGCAGGCTTTTGGATCATGGAGGGCCCAGCGGCGCCCCGCGGCTGGGTGGTTACTATCGGCCGGACGTGGCCACTTGCGCACCACAACGCGCCCTCGGATTGAAGACCTCCGGAAATCGGTAGGGCATTATATTGCCGCTCATGACCACGCTGGTGACCGGCGCATTCGGCTGCATCGGCGCGTGGGTCGTCCGCGGCCTGCTCGCCGGCGGCGAGCGGCCGGTCGTATTCGACCTCGGCGACGACCCCTGGCGGATGCGCATGATCGTCGCCGACGACGTGGCGAGTCGCGTGACGATCGTGCGCGGCGACGTCACCGACCGCGAGGCGGTGAGCGCCGTGGTGAAGCGGCACGGCATCCGCCGCATGATCCATCTCGCCGCGTGGCAAGTCCCGCTCTGCCGCCAGGACCCGCCGCGCGGCGCCCACGTCAACGTCGTCGGCACGGCGAACGTCTTCGAGGCGGCACGCGCGGCCCAGGTCGAGCGCGTCGTGTACGTGTCGTCCGCGGCCGTCTTCGGCGCGCCGAGCCTCTACCCGCCAGGCCCCGTCAAGGACGACGCGCCGCGGTGGCCGGCAACGCACTACGGCGTCTACAAGGTCGCCAACGAGGAGACGGCGCGGATCTACTGGGAGGAGCATCGCGTGCCGTCCATGGGGTTCCGTCCGCTCTCGGTCTACGGGCCCGGGCGCGATTTTGGGGTGACCGCCGATCCGACGCTCGCGATGAAGGCGGCCGTGCTCGGCCGGAAGTTCCAGATCCGCTGGGGCGGCTCGACAGACCTGATCCACACCGAGGACGTCGCCCGCGCGCTGCTGGCGGCGGCAGACTCGCGGCTCGACGGGGCCCGCGTTTACAACCTCCACGGCGCCTCGGCCGCCATCGCCGATGTCGTGAAGCTGATCGGGCGGATATGGCCGGGCGCAGCCGGCCTCCTCAGCCACGTCGAGCAGCCGATCCCCTTTCCCGCGGCGATCGACGACACACGCTACCAGAAGGAGCTGGGCCCGGCGCCTCGAACCTCGCTGGAAGCCGGAGTCAGGAAGACGCTCGACGAGTTCGCGCGTCTGCAGCGGGAGGGGCGTCTGGACGCGCGCGAGCTGGTGTGAGCCGCTACCACATCCGGCTCGCGACACCGGACGACGCGGACGCGATTGCTCGCATTTACAACCAGGGGATCGAGGACCGCGTCGCCACCCTCGAGACGGAGCTCCGCACGCCCGACGAGCGGCGCCGGTGGATGGCGGACCGGAGCCCGAACCATCCCGTGATCGTCGCCGACGTGCCGGCACCCGCGGACGCCGCCGCGACGGTCGTCGGCTGGGGCAGCCTCAACGTCTTCAACCCTCGCGCCGCCTACCGGTTCGTCGCCGACTTCTCGATCTACATCGAGCGCGGCTGGCGCGGCAAGGGCGTCGGACACGCGCTGCTCGAGCGGCTCGTCACGCTCGCCCGTGAGCACGGCTTCCACAAGATGGTCCTGTCCGCGTTCCCGACGAACACGGGCGGCATGGCGCTCTACACGAAGCTCGGCTTCCGCACCGTCGGGATCTACAAGGACCAGGGCCAGCTCGACGGCAAATGGGTCGACACCATCATCATGGAGAAGCTCCTCTGAACGCGGTACACTCGGCTACCTCGCCTAGCAGTGACCGGCCCGGATCGCTAGAGGTGTCAGCGATGAAGCGGCTTCGGGACATCATGCGCCACGGCTTCCTGTTCACGATCCAGCGGAGCGCCACGGTCGCCGACGCGGTACGGACCATGGCGGCCAACAACGTCGGCATCGTCGCCATTCTCGACGGTGACCGGCTCTGCGGGGTCTTCTCCGAGCGCGACGTCGTCCGGAAGGTCGTCGACCGCGGGCTCGACCCGGCCGAGACCCACCTCGCCGATGTCATGACCACGCGGCTCGTCGTCGCCGACGTGGACGAGGACTACCAGTCGGCCATGCAGAAAATGGACCAGGCGAACATCCGCCACCTGCCGGTCGTGAGCGGTGAGCGCCTCTTGTCCATGCTCTCGATCCGCGACCTCATGCGGGTCGCGATCGAGGACCACGGCGCCGAGATCGAGTACCTGAAGGAATATCTCTACCAGGTCCCGCCGGGCGTCTCGGACCCGCCCGGCGCGCGCGACCGGAGGAGCCACCCGTGAGGCGCCGGGCGATCACCGACGACCGGACGAAGACCTGGGACTGACAGGGGACGAGCCATGCCGACGGCGACTGCGACGAAGACCAAATGGATGCTCAAGGGCCTGGGGTACGAGTTCTGCAACTGTGACTTCGGCTGCGGCTGCAATTTCGGTGGATTCCCCAACTCCAAGGACGGCAGTTGTCGCGCCCTCGTCGGCCTCAACATCAGTCGGGGCCAGTGCGGCGACGTGGACCTTTCCGGCGTGAAGTGCGCCGGCATCTATGACTGGCCGAAGGCGATTCACCAGGGCAACGGCAGGGTCTTCTTCTTCGTGGATCCGGCGACCACCGAGAAGCAGATCGAGGCGCTCGGACAGATCTTCACGGGTGCACTGGGCGGGATGCCGTGGGAGATCCTGGGGCCGACGGCGGCGGTCGCGGGCCTGGTGAAGGCCAAGATCACGATCGAGGGGAGCGGACAGAAAAGCAGATTCCGTGCCGAGGGCATCGGGGAGGGGCGCGGCGACACTCTCAAGAATCCCGTGACGGGCGAGGACCACTTCGCGCAGGTGCATCTGCCGAGCGGCTTCATCTGGAAGAAGGGCGAATGCGGGCAGGGTACGTTCCGCGCCACCGCGGCCGGCGTGTCCGTCGCCGCCGAGAAGACCAACTGGATCCTCTACGAGTTCGACTGGGCCAACTGAGGGACCTGTCAGCGCTCGATAGACTGCTCCGGCGCGACCGCGCGATCGTCGGCGCCGCCCTCGTGGCGACCAGCCTCACGGCGTGGCTGTACCTCTACCATCTCTCGGCGACGATGCCGGGGATGGACATGCCCGACATGCCGGGGATGGTGATGCTGCGCGACCACGCCTGGGCTCCCCTGGACGTGGTTCTGCTGTTCGTCATGTGGACGGTCATGATGATCGCCATGATGGTGCCGGCGGCGACGCCGATGGTCCTGACGTTCGCCGCGGTGCAGCGACGGCGGCGGGAGCAGGACCGGGCGACCGTACCGACCGTCGTGTTCCTCCTCGGCTACGCGGTGGTGTGGACGGCCTACGCCGCCGCCGCGGCGCTCGCGCAATGGGGGCTCCACGAGGCCGACCTCCTGTCGGCCGCCATGGCGAGCACGAGCGGGCGGCTGGGCGGCGCGTTGCTGCTCGTCGCGGGCGTATTCCAGTGGACGCCGCTCAAGCAGGTGTGCCTCTCGAAGTGCCGCTCGCCGCTCTCCTTCGTGATGACCGAGTGGCGTGAGGGGCGAGCCGGCGCCTTCGTGATGGGCGTGCGACACGGCGCCTACTGCGTGGCGTGCTGCTGGGCGCTGATGGCCTTGCTCTTCGTCGCCGGCGTGATGAACCTCTGGTGGGTCGCTGGCCTCGCGGTCTTCGTCTTCGCCGAGCGCGTCCTGCCGGGCGGCCCGGCCGTCGGTCGTATCGCCGGCGCGCTGCTGCTGCTGGCCGGTGTGGCCATCCTCGTCCGAGGCTAGCGCACACGCGGGTCGATCCGCGAGGCACGCGGCGACGTCGTTCACTTGACGCGGATCGAGACCCCCACCGACATCCCCGCGCGCAGCGTGTGCGGGTTCCCGAGCTCCTTCGGGTCGAGCAAGATCTTCACGGGCACACGCTGGACCACCTTCACCCAGTTGCCGGTGGCGTTCTCGGGCGGGAGCAGCGAGAAGCGGGCGCCCGTGCCGGCGGCGACCGAGTTGACCACGCCGGTGAAGGTCTTTCCGGGAAAGCCGTCCACTCGGATCTCGGCTCGCTGGCCCGACCGGATGCGCGCCAGCTGTGTCTCCTTCAAGTTCGCGAGCACCCACACGTCGTGGAGCGGGACGATCGCGAGCAGCGGCTGGCCCATCTGCACGATCTGCCCCACCTCGACCGAGCGCTTCGAGACGTTGCCGTCGAGGGGCGCGCGGATCTCGGTGTACTGGAGCTGGAGCTCGGCGAACGCGAGGTCGGCCTGCGTCTCCTTCAGGCGGGCCTCGGCGCGGCTCACCTCCGCGTCCTTCATCGCGACCTGATGGGTCTGGCTCGTGGCGTGCGCCAGCATGGCGCGCAGCTCGGCCACGCGCTGCTTGGCCTGGTCCACCGCGTGCAGCCGCGCGGCCAGCTCGGCCTCCGTCTGCTGGACCTCACGCTCGGTCGCGGCGAGCCGACGCCGCGTCGCCTCGACGACCGCGCTGGCCGTCTCGGAGGCTGACTCGGCGCGGTCGAAGTCGCGGCGCGCGACGAGGTCGCTCTTGAGCAGCTCCCGCTGGCGCTCGAGCTCCCGGCCGGCCTCGCGCTGGGCGCTTTCCGCCCCCGCGACGTCGGCGCGCATGGCGGCGACCGCGGCACGCTTGGCCTCCAGCGCCGCGCGCGCCTGGTCGACCCCCGACTCGGCCGAGCGGACGGCGACCACCGAGGCCTCGAGCGCGGCCCGAGCCTGGTCGATCTGGGCGCGCGTCGACTCGCGGGTGAGGGGCACGTCCGAGCGCGCCGCGCGCAGCGCCGCCTCGGCGGTGGCGACGGCCGCCTGCGCCTGGGCGACCTTCGCCTCGAAGTCGCGGCGGTCCACGCGGAGCAGGAGCTCGCCCTGCCTCACGAGCTGGTTGTCGCGCACGAAGAGCTCGGCGACGGGGCCGGCGACCTTCGCGCTGATCGGCGAGATCGTGCCCTCCACGTAGGCGTCGTCGGTCCAGACGTAGTGGGTCGCCTGGTACCAGGTGAAGCCGCCATAGGCCAGAGCGAGCACGCCGACCACGACGCCGAGGATCAGGAGGACGCGCGCCCTCATGAGCGCGGCGCCGCCGTCGCGACGTCCGTGACGACGCTAATCGTGAGCGAGCGGGATCAACCGTCCCGCTGCGTCGAAGGGCAGCGGCGCGGGATCGGCAAGCTGCTTGAGCTCCGGTCGCCTCGCCAGCTCGGCCAGGAAGGCCTCGGAGACCTCGAGCTCGCCCAGCGCCAGGGTGTTCCTGATGCGGAGGACGCGCGCGCTCGACGGCGGCGTGAGTCCGATGCACGAGAGCGCCGTCTCGATCGCCTCGCGGTCGGTGTCGTAGGTCGGCGGGATCTTCGCGCCGTTGGGCGCACACGCGGTGATGGCGTTGATGAGCGTCGGCTTCATGTCGATCTTGTCCACGAGTCGGCGCGTCGTGAAGTCGGCATTGCCGATGCCCACGGCGTTGCCGTAGCTCTCCTCGGTGAGGTCGAGCGCGACGATCCACAGGATCTTCGGGTCGGCGGGAAACGGCTCGTGCGGGTTCGACGGACGCCCGATGACGTTCGTGTCCATGCCGGCGCCCGAGACGTTCTTGCCCATCTCCTCGACGATCAGCACGTCGATCGGCGAGAACGGCAGCCGCGCCATCCACTCGCGCGCGTCCTTCAGCAGGCGGCGCTCGCCGGCCTCGAGGTCCTGGGCGTTGAAGGCCTCGACTCGCCCGGTCTCGTCGTAGCCGTTCTCGACGATGCCGACGCCGAAGCCGAGCCGCGCCTTCTTCAGCATTTCGCGGCCCACCGCCGTGATGACGGTCTCGTAGCCGTGGTGGATGTTCGCGCGGTGGTACTGGATGGCGCCCTTGTACTTGCCGAACCCGATCGTCATCATCTTGAAGAGCCCCGACTCGATCGAGCCCTTGAAGTCGGTGTGGGGCTTCACGCGGTTGACGAGGCCGATCCAGTCCGCCTCCGCGGCGTAGGCGTCCAGCCACACGGGCAGTCCGAGCGCCTCGCCCACCTGCACGACGTCCATCGTCGCGCGGATCGCGCAGCCCATGGTCGCCTCGGTGATGCCGTAGTGCGCGAGAACCGAGAGCTGGCCCTCGGGCGTGCCGCCGCCGTGGCTGCCCATCGCCGGGAACACGAAGGGACGAGCGCCGCGGTCCTTGAGCCACCGCACCGTGGCGCCCACGATGACGTCGATGTTCGCGATGCCCCGGCTGCCCGCCCCGACGGCGACGGTGTCGCCGCGCTTGATCGGGAGCCCGGCGCCGGCGAGCGCCCCGGCGACGGCCCGCGGAATGTCGGCCACGCGGGAGCGGGGGAAGGTCTGGCGGATTCTGAGCATCCGCGGCAAGGCCATGGGACGCCTCCTGGGTGCTCCCGTAATACCGGGCAGCGCCGTGGAAGTCAAAGAGTTTTTGGCATCGGACTATGCTATATGTATTGGCCAGTTTTCATGCTTAGTTGCCCTGCCCCGTGCGCGCGTGTACTCCTCGCAGGCCTGCTCCTGGTGGCGGGCGGTTGCACCTGGATGAAGCCCGCGCCGACGCCGATCCTGCCGGCGGAAGAGCTCTACTCGATCGGCGAGACCCGGCTCGCCGCGAAGCGCTACGACGAAGCGCGCGTGAGCCTCACCAAGATCGTCGAGCGCCACCCGACCTCCTCGTATGCCGCGCGCGCGCGCTTCCTGATGGGCGAGACCTACTATCGCGATGGTGACTTCGACAAGGCCATCCGGGAGTTCGAGACCTTCCTCTCGTTCTACCCGCGCCACCAGATCGCCGACCTGGTTCAGTACCGGCTGGCGATGAGCTACTACGACCAGATGAAGCCGGTCGAGCAGGACCAGGGCCTCACCCAGAAGGCGCTCGACCAGTTCAGAAGGCTCGTCAAGGAGTACCCCGAGAGCCGCTACGCGACCGAGGCGCTCGCCAAGACCGACCTCTGCCGCGGGCGGCTCGCCCAGAAGGAAGTCTGGGTTGCAAGCTATTACTTCACGCAGGGCAACCCGAGCAACGCCCGGCAGCGGCTCGAGCTGGTGCTGCGGGATTACCCGCGGTCGCTCGTCGTGCCCGAGGCGCTCTTCCTCCTCGCCGAGGTGAATTTCTACGAGGGCAAGCAGGCGGACGCGATCAAGCTGCTCCGCCGCCTGTCCGACGAGTACGGGTACACGGACTTCGGACGTCGCGCCGCCCAGCGTCTGCGGGCTCAGAGGTAGCATTCATGCACGACATCGTCGACCTTCGCTCCGACACGCTGACCCTCCCGACCCCCGAGATGCGCGAGGCGATGGCCCGCGCCGCGGTGGGCGACGACGTCTGGGAGGAGGACCCGACCGTGAAGCGCCTCGAGGCGATGGCGGCCCACCGGCTGGGCAAGGAGGTCGGCCTCTTTGTCGCCTCGGGCACGATGGGCAACCTCGTGTCGGTCGTGAGCCACACGCGGCCCGGGCAGGAGGTCGTCCTCGATCTCGACTCGCACATCTTCAACTACGAGGTCGCGGGCTCCGCCGTCATCGGCAACGTCCAGATGCGCCCCGTGAAGACGGCGCGCGGCTTTCTCTCGCCCGAGCAGGTGCGCGAGGCGCTCCGACCCGCGAACATCCACGTGCCGCCGACCGGACTCGTCTGCCTCGAGAACACGCACAACCGGCACGGCGGGACCTGCTGCACGCCCGAGGAGATTGATTCCGTCGCCGCGGTGGCGCACGGCGCCGGAGTCCCCGTCCATTTAGACGGCGCACGCCTCTTCAACGCCGCCGTCGCGCTCCGGCGGCCGGCGAGCGACTTCGCGCGCCAGGTGGACTCGGTCACGTTCTGCGTCTCGAAGGGGCTCGGGGCGCCGGTCGGCTCTGTCCTGTGCGGCTCGCGTGACTTCGTGGCGCGTGCCAGACGCGTCCGCAAGATGGTCGGCGGCGGGATGCGGCAGGCCGGCGTCATCGCGGCGGCCGGGATCGTCGCTCTCGAGCGCATGGTGGAGCGGCTGGCCGAAGATCACGCCAACGCCCGGCGGCTCGCCGAAGGGCTCGCCAAGCTCCCGCGGCTCCGGGTGGATCTCGCGAGCGTCCAGACGAACATCGTCATCCTGCGCGTCGAGCACCCCGGGGACGCCGGCACCGCCCAGGCCCTCACGGATGGACTGGTGTCGGGCTGCGCCGCGCGGAAGGTGAAGGTCCACGCGATCGGCCCCGCGTCGATCCGCTGCGTCACGCACAAGGACGTCGACGCCGACGACATCGAGCGAGCACTCGAGGCCTTCGGCGAACTCACGAGCCAATGGTAGTGCGAGCCGCAGGTCGTCGCGGGGCTGGGGCCCCGCCGACCGAGGCGAGTTGAGCCAATGGTAGTGCGAGCCGGGTAACCAGGGGGCGCCATGGCGGAACGGCTTCTCGATGTCAAAAGCCTGAAGACGTACTTCTTCACGGACGAGGGAGTCGTCCGCGCCGTCGACGGGGTGGACCTCTACATCAACAAGGGCGAGACTCTCGGCATCGTCGGCGAGTCCGGGTCCGGCAAGAGCGTCACGGCCCTGTCGATCATGCGGTTGATTCCGACGCCACCCGGCCGGATCGTCGAGGGCACGATCACCTACGGCGGCCGGAGTCTCCTCGACCTGCCCAACGCCCAGATGCGCCGGATCCGCGGCAAAGAGATCTCGATGATCTTCCAGGAGCCGATGACCTCGCTGAATCCCGTGTTCACGGTCGGCGAGCAAATCGCCGAGGCCGTGCGCCTCCACGAGCACCTCGGCCGGCGCGACGCGATGGACAAGACGGTCGAGATGCTCAAGCTCGTGCACATCCCCAACGCCGAGCGCCGCGTGAGGGAGTATCCGCACCAGCTCTCGGGCGGCATGCGCCAGCGCATCATGATCGCCATGGCGCTCTCCTGTAACCCGAAGCTCTTGATCGCCGACGAGCCGACGACGGCGCTGGACGTGACGATCCAGGCCCAGATCCTCGAGCTGCTGAACGAGCTCAAGGCGAAGCTCGGCATGGCCATCCTGTTGATCACCCATGACATGGGCGTCATCGCCGAGACCGCGCAGCGTGTGGACGTGATGTACGGCGCCCAGGTCGTGGAGGAGGCGCCGGTCAGGGAGCTGTTCAAGGAGCCGCTCCATCCCTACACGCAGGGCCTCCTGCGCTCGATCCCCCGGATCGACCTGGCCGCCACGCAGCGGCAGCGGCTCGAGGCCATCCCCGGGACCGTGCCGACGCTGCGGGGCGACGTGAAGCCGGGTTGCCGGTTCGCACCGCGCTGCCAATTCGTGATGCCGAAGTGCAGCGAGAGCGACCCGCGGCTCAAGGAACTCCGACCGGGCCACAAGGTGGCCTGCTTCCTCTACTGAGGCTCGCCATGGCGGAACCTCTCCTCAGGATCAAGAACCTCAAGAAGTACTTCCCGATCCGCGGCGGCCTCTTCTCGCGCGAGGTCGCGCGGGTCCACGCCGTGGACGACGTCTCCTTCGACATCATGCCCGGCGAGACGCTCGGGCTCGTGGGCGAGTCGGGCTGCGGGAAGTCCACGACGGGCCGGTCGATCCTGAGACTGATCGAGCCGACGGCCGGCGAGGTATGGTTCCACGGCCAGAACGTCACGACGCTCGACAAGCGGTCGCTGCGGGGGCTCCGGAAGGAGATGCAGATCATCTTCCAGGATCCG